>Ga0102815_10000291_pt1 | contig 36041 bp, 24 predicted proteins | sample ColrivemetaGS759_FD_79113 | JGI IMG/M metagenome (GOLD analysis project Ga0102815, IMG submission 79113) | Estuarine microbial communities from the Columbia River estuary - Ebb tide ETM metaG S.759 | ecosystem: Environmental > Aquatic > Marine > Intertidal zone > Estuary | place: USA: Columbia... | reverse complement strand
GCATGTTGTCTATGAGGTCACTGAGCTAGACGCGATCACCATACGGGATACCGCCGCCGACGAGATTGCCTTGAAAGAATCAGAGCAGTGGGGCTTCCTTGAAAAGACTCGCCGTTACACTGATGATATATCCACCCTGAAAGGAACTGACTTAGACGTCCGCGTAGTCTACAGTGCAGTTGACTCTGACGATGGTAAGCACGTTGTCTATGAGGTCACTGAGCTAGACAGCATTGAGGTCTTTAATGCAGCAGAAGATGAAATACTGACAGAGACTGTCGAGAGATGGGGTTCTACCGAACGCACTAGAAGGTTTGCTACATCACCAACCAGTGCGGCTTCCGACAGCAATACCCGTATTGTTTATAGGGGTGTCGATTCTGAGGATGGTAAGCACGTTGTATATGAGATTGATGAGCTTGAGACAGCCACTGTTGATACCAACATAGAGTTCCCTGATGTCGAAGCTAGAGATTTTGGAACTCTCAAGAGAACTATTAGGTATGACTCAAATGTAGACAACCTTACGGCAACTGTTGTAGATATTGACGTTGTCTTTAATGAGAAGAGTGCTGATGGCACTAAAAATACATTTTACGAGATCAATGAACTCGACTCTGTTGAAGAGTACACGGACGAAATAGATACAGTTGAGGTTACAGCTTGGGGTAAACTTAAGAAAAAGCTGAAGTATTCTTCTGACTTAGATACAGATGTTAAATCTGATGTATATACGGCTCGAATAGTATTTAGAGGGAAAGGTTCAGATGATACTGACTATGTTATTTATGAGCTAGAACAAGTCGCATCTGTTGAGTTCTCAGGCAAAGCGGAACTTTCATTCTCTGAGTCGACACCACAAAGCTGGGGGTATCTTGAAACGACCACGTATTACTCTGATGTGGATGAAACTCTTAAAGAGAATTCAGATGTCGACGGCTCTTCTAGTGTTGTATTCAATGCGGGTAAGCTGGTAGATCAAGCATCAGGAAAAACTATCTATCAAATCAGAGAGACAAAGCCGTATGCACTCGGGTGCAGTAAAGGGGATGAACAGAGCTTTATTGAACTAGAAGACTCTTTTGAGGAAGACATATACAGAAAAAGGACAGTAACATTCAAGTATACTAACCGTCCGTATGAGGAAGGTCAAGACCTACCCCCACCACCTGCGCTGGGTAAGTCACGGTTAATTAGACAACAGTCTGTTTACCAATCTAAGAACCATGAGATCTACCGCATTGAGACAGAACAGCTTGAGCCTGTTGCCACAGATTCTGATCCTGTTCAGTATGACTCATCAGTGGACTACACGTGGCCACGTGTGCTGGACAAGATAGTAGAGACGACGTTCTTAGGTAAAGACGATAACCCAGACGTGACCACTTTCCATGTCACATTTTTGCATGAGTATTACAGTGGTCCGTGCCGAGCACGGGTGAAAGAAACGTGGAGTGTTGACCCCCCTAACCTAACAGCAACTGGTCAACCAGAGAAACTCACCGATCCAGCAATGACCACAACTGAGTGTATAATTGATTGGCCTGTTATGCAGGTAAGAACAGGACAGTGTCTGCATGGAGATGTTCAGTTCAACTGGTTTACTGGTTTAAATACTCAAGACGATTGGAAAGATAGTGAGACCTATACACAAGATTTCCCTGCAACACCTTACACCACATGGCCTGACAATCTAATTATTGAGAATGAAAGCTCACCTGCATTAGGTGGGTTTATCACGCGTGAAATTACGGTGTATCCACCTGATCAACCACAAACACCTCAATCAGGTCAGACTTACCAGATATCCATTGCCACCCAATAAGTAAAACCAATGCCTCGCCAAGTACCAGCATTCCCTTCCTATGGTGGGAGGAGCATCCGTAAGGAAGAATACCACAATGACTACAACTGGAAAAGACCTGTAGAGGTAGTTGCTGGCACTGGTGGTGGAGGTATCGCTTTATGTGTTCCGTGGGATGCTACTATTACTAATGTTAGTGAAAACGGTGATCCTGAGTGGGAAGTGTTTCTCAACGTAGGAACAATTAACAACTTCGTTAACCCCGCCTTCGGCGAAGGCGTAAGTCTGGGCACAGGGGATCTTGCGGACATAGATACGAAGTATCTCATCTTTGATATAACACTTACAAACGGAAGGGTATCTGGGCTGACTTACAAAATCGAGAATTCCTTACCTAGCCCACAGGAAGCTTTCCCTGTCGAGGAGAATGAAATTCCGACTGGAATAAAAATTGTTGCGGGAGTGTTTAACGACAGTAATATATGTATGACCTACCACACCAACTTACAACTACTACCAGAAATAGCATTCAAACAAGACAGGCCAACTCCAGACGCTCTTTCTCCACCATACATTAACTGGTGGACACTAAAGATATCTGGCATGGATACTACGATCAACGTCACCTAGGCACATGGGCAGGTTTGTTACACAGGTTTATGGGATGGTAAATGCGGACAAGCCTTACCGAACTGTGACCGAGTCATATAGTGTTGAGTGGGTGAGAACCTTTAGCACTTTTAACCAAACCGCCTTTGTTTACGGCACTGATGGGACGGGTTGTGACCAGCCCTTTAATGACGATCAGGTATGTGCTACTGTATTGCTGAATGGTGCTTTTACTGAGGTGTATGGGGATTTTACTTTTACACACCCTCCCTCTAACAACACTGGCAGAACACCTACTTCTTATATGGGAACCAATGAAACCATACAGGTCTCGACCACATTTCAAACTAACGTAAGTATTGACTACACCATACCGTACAATTCTTTTGAGACTGCCCAAAGCACTACGCGAACTGGCACGGGTTTGAACCCTCCAGTGGTCAGCACTGAAGTAACAACCAAGACTGTATGCACTACTACGACGGAAGAAGTAACAGGTAACCATAAAACTGCGGTTAACTCAGTAGTGACTAATGGGGGTTGGAGCACTGTTTATAGCATAGTGACGTCGGGTTCAATGGGATCTAATGGCTTCGTAAATGCTACTAGTTATTACGTACCTGATGGGTTTTATGCTCTCTCCTTCATAGCAGCGTCTGGTCTTTCTGTAGAAGACCCAAAAAATTCTGATTACTACACGTTAATTACTAGCTCTACATTCAGCCGCGACAACAATCGTCCCTTTACAGGAAAAATATTAGCAAACCCAGACACAGCTACTGATTATACTCCTGTTACTAAAACAATAGATGCGAATTTGGTTGACCCAAGACTCATTAACGATACTACTTTTAACGGAGAACTGGGATCAGTTTTAACGGGAGTCGAGTCTTGGACGTACTTGGGTTCAGAAGATAATTATGCCTTGACACCAACCACAACTGAAATTCCAGTTTCTCTTCCAGCCACGGAGTCCCAGTACAACGGGAACAACACGTATGATGAGACCGTAGTCTCTTATATAAGCACTCTTGTAACGGAGACTTTCCCTTACGTTAGTTATTATTCTTCGACTACCCTTGATGATGGCGTAACGGTTACCACTAGTGTAGCCTTAGGGCGTGTCACAAAAACGCACGAAGCATACAAAGAAACTAGAGCAACGACAGTAGTTGTTGCTACTGATGGAGGAACAACTTATTCTCCGATTCAGCTACCCGCAAACGGAGAATCATCTGAATTAGTTGTGAGTGAAACTGGCGCAACTCACCTCATAGTTAAAAGCCAATTTGCTGTCCTTAATGGGACTTCTGGAGCAAACCTACTAGACTATGCTACTGTTTTTACTCCGAGCTTACCCTACGGTTGGGCTGGTTTTGGTAATAAGTTTAGTTCAACAGATTCAATATTCTTTGAGATATCATCTAGCAGTCAGGGGAGCACTTTTACTTCCGATAATTTTTCTTTTGATACAGATTACGGCTCACCAGAAGGGCATTACGTTTACCCGAATGTCAAAATAATACCAACATCATGCTATGACTTTAAGGTTAAAAGCGCCACCACATCTCTTCTGATAACAGACTCAACCACAACAACAGACTCAGCAACGAGAGGCACGTTGTATGCTACATTTTCAACATCTACCCGCACCAGCAAACCCGCCCCGCAGACGGGAACCACTACGATTAGAGTAGACAGAACTGCTGAGTACGAAATTGGGTTTAGTCGCCCCTACGTTGATGCGTCTAGCTATTACGATATGGAAACCAATCTTATTAATTTAGGGTATGAAGAATATATTGCCCCCCTTAAAACTCAAACAGGGATGATTGGATACGAGGGGCTTATTGATGATCCGCGGAATCAGGTGGTGTGTTTTCCCGCAGGAAAATATAAAGTCACAACACGTAGTGCGGAAGCACCATCATCAACAGCGAAGACCTATAATTTCACCGACAATGTAAACTATTTTTCTGTGCAAGAGAGTGGTTTTGCGTATATTAGAGTCTCACCGACATTTTACGTTAACGGATATGATATCCACCCAATTATTACATTCGTAGAAGCGTCCAAGTACAATGGGATATGAAAGGAAACAGGAAAAAAAAGCTAGCAATTTATGCGTGTGCCACTGAGGGCTACACGTATGCTATTCACGCCCAAGTAAGACGCGTACAGAGTTGTCTGGAGTCAGCTAGTGAGGCTGGGTATTCTCTGGATGTTTTTGTCATCCTTGTTGGGGATGGTTGTACTGGTCTGAAAAATGCGGCAGAGTTATACTCTATTGTCCTCCCTGATGCAGATGTTAAATGCGTTGTTATGTCTGACCTAAGCACTGGTCACAAGAACTACAACAACTCTGCCCAACTCCTTATTGCTCAGATGAGGACTGCGGCTTCACAGGAAGCCCGTGCATGGAGCGCCGATTTCTGTTGGAGTTTAGACAGTGATGTATTGCCCCCACATAATGCCTTGCGGTCTATGTTGGATATGCTTTACTTTGATAATGGGTATTATCAAGTGGCTGCCTGCCCTTACCCATCGCAGGGTGGCGGGTCATTCCTATGTGGCAGAGGAACTCCAGAGCGCCCCATTCTACCCTGTTTTTACGACGACGAAAAAACAATACCTAAGACTCTTATAACCAAGCGAGACAGACTTCGTAAAAAACTATCCACATTTTCTTCAAAAGGGAAGAAGCCACCTAAAGAACTGCTTACAGAGTATCAAAGCATAGACAAAAAAATTGAAGCTATACCTCCTAACGAAAACGTGTTTACGTTGAATGGGAAGAAGTGGAGACAGCGCGGCTGGTTTGACAACGCTTACCCAGCTATTGGTAAGGGTGCTGTAGTCCCCTCGGACTGGTGTGGGTTTGGGTGTACGCTCATGAGCAAAGAAGCTTTGGCATTGTGTGACTGGTCTGGTTATGACGGTTCTGGGACAGAAGATTTGTTTATTAATTGGCACAAGTGGCATCACCACGACATACGCATAGCAGCCATACCTCATGCTCCATGTGACCATGTTGTGCGCAGCAGAAGCCAAGAAGGAAAACTTATTCACCTGATGACTTCCCATGAACGTAAAGGGGAGTGTGTCGGACACTTGAGGCAGGAAGCACGACCATGGTATGATCATAGTTGTGGGGAAGAGTTTGATCCGAAGAACGACGGGGACTTATGAAGGTGGGCTTTACGGCAGGAAACTTTGACTTGTTGCACTATGGCTACACTGTCACCTTTGAGGAGGCTAAGAGACACTGTGATCGGTTTATTGTGTTCTTACAGAAAGACCCTTCCCAGACCAGAAACACCAAATATAGACCTGTCATCCCATATTATGAGAGATACAAAACTCTCAAATCCATTCGCTATATTGATGAGGTTTACTGCTATCAAACAGAGGAGGAGCTATACGATTTGATCGTGTTCTTCGAGTGCAATGTCCGTATCCTCGGAGAGGATTATATAGGAAAGGATTTCACAGGAAGCGACTTACCAATCAAAACCATATACACGACAAGGTCACACGGGTGGTCAACTACAAAACTAAAAAACAGAATCGCGGCAATGGTATATTCACAGGCTCCTGAATTTGTTAGTTTAATTGATCCCGACCAAGTATTGGCAAGTAACTTTAACTGCATAGAAGAATGAAAGATACAATTGTCTTAGGTCGAGGATATCTTGGGCGTGAGTTTGAGAGGATGGGGTATGATGTTTTAGATCGGACGTCTTTCTCATGGCCGTGCCAGCTTGACACCCTTGAGGATTACGACACCATCATCAATTGTATAGGTAACGCGGACACACGTGCCTGTGAAGACCCTTGCAATTGGAATCAGGTGTCTTCCGTGAACACATCGTTAGTAGGTGAGTTGTCTGCGTTCTGCTCTAAATGGGGTAAGAAGTTTGTGCACATATCCACAGGCTGCGTCTATGATAAGAACAATACACCCCAGAAGGAAGATGGGTTCTTATCATCACATTGTCGTTATGTAGTAAGCAAGCTAGCCGCAGAGTTCTTGTGCCACTCAGACGACCTTATTATTAGACCTCGGTTGTTCTTCAGTGCAACCTCACACCCAAATAACTTATTATCTAAGCTACCTAGCTTCACACACCACCTGACTGAGATCAACTCATATACAAGTACAAAGACGATTGTGGAGGCGACCGAAGCCCTGCTCCATGCAGACCAGAAAGGTGTGTTCAATGTAGCACAACAAGGCTACGCATCCATTGAGCAGATATGTGAACACCTCACCATACCACACCAGCCGCCAATAAGTGGGTCAGAGCTTCAGGCTTCCCAAGGTGTCGCTTTAGTGAATAATATTCTCGACATAACCAAACTGCGTAGGTTTTACCAGCCACGGGAGATATTCCAAGAAATAGGAAACGCTTGGTTTAACCTCCACCCTTGACCCTGATTCACACATCTGATATGCTTAAATCATGCCAGCACTGACTTTATCTTCGATCAACGAGTCCCTGAATGATTACGTTCGCCCTGATTTTGACTTTATTAATTCCTTAAATATGGTTCTGCCGAGGCTCTATAACATGGGCTACTGGCGTGACTTGGTTTACGAAGATACCATTGCCACTGACCATAGTTATTTTTCCCTGCCTGACACCGCCGACTCTTTGCTCGCAGCTACGGTTGATGATAACTCCACACAGATTCGTTCGTTGTGGCATGACTACAAGATAAGTGGAACAGGTAGCTTGACTAATTTTAATGGTCCCGACCCTCTATATGGCATTGTAGATGATGGCTACTCCCCAACGATCATCGACCTTGATAGGGAGAAAGAACACGTGCTATATATCAGACCCATGAAAGAGGGTGATATGTTACCTGACTGTGGGCGTGTGATTGCCACATTCATTACTAGTGATGGTGACCTCGACGAAGAAGTTTTCCAGATGGATGAGTCAATGTCTATTACAGGAACCAAGAATAATGGTTCACGGATCACGTCAGTTATTTATGAGAACATCCCTTTTCCAGTGAAGCTCGTTGCTGTTGACACAGACAATGTGGGAACAGTAGACTTCGATGTCGCCTCAGAGGACTGGTCTAATGGCGTCATACTGACCTTAGCGCGTGCAGAGGGTAATGAAGCACTCAGATATCGCCGCTACAGGATGTCTAATACTAACAATGAGACCAGAAACGTGCGCGTTCTACTGAAGAGAGCCTTCAAACCACTCAATAACGTGAACGACATTGTTCATTTAGGGAATCTTAACGTTATCAAGCACGGTCTCCTAGGGTTTATTGCTGAAGATAACGCTGATGTTGAGCGTGCCAACTACCACTGGGGCACATGTAAGATGCTCTTAGAAGATGAGATGGATGCTCACCGTGGGGCTGCTCGCCCCACAGTGAAGTTTAATCCAGTCGGTGCAGGTGCTACGGCAGTGCATAACTTGATGTAGACAGGAGCTTCTCTAGCTCATGAATGTCGTACTTGTGCTCAATATTGATATACCATATTGTGCCACCCCCTGTACTCACTGACCACACTGGTCGCACAAGAGGGTTGGATTTAGTAGCTTCTTCCATCGAAGAGAGTCCTCGACGTATAAACTCTGGGTTGTTTGAGCGACCTACGTGCCTACCCTCGTTGAGGTTGAGTAGCCCATTCAGAAACTCCGTAAGAGTCCCTGACCAGTTGACTCTTCCTTCGTCGGATACATTTCTTACGCCACGCGCGAAGAAGTCGACAAGCTCTGCGACACTACTGCGGCTAGAGTTATCGTATGCGGCATTGGCAATCTTCTCGTCAATAAAGCTCTTTACCCCGAACCTAGCTCCTACGAGCACTTCCTCTGGAGGCTCCCATTCAAGCAGCCAACTTGCAAAGTGTGGTAGCTCCTGTGCTATGGTTGCCTCTAAAATATGATTAGGGGGGAAACTAGTTGTCGAGTCTTCTGATATAAGAAGAGCCATGATCTTATCTCTATTAGAGCTATCAAGCGCAGGGATGACTGACAGTGAGTTCGCGTCCATATTTAGTGACATGACTACCCTACCCGTCCACGGTAGTGACATGGAGTCAGCATACTTCGCCATATACTCCATTCTTGGGTTGGCTACAGCACGCTTGATTAGCTCAGTTGCTTTCAGTTGATCCTGAAACTGCGCTGCTGATGTCGTGTCATCAACAACCCATGCAGCTACCCTCGCAAGGTCTTTGTTAAAAACGCTAGCCCCACTCAGATACTCGCTCGCATCAGCAAAACCACCTACGAGTGCAGAGATCACCTTATTAGATAGAAGCGACTTCCCACGGTTAGTCGGACCGACCAGTAAGAGTGCTTGCCCTTGTGTCAGTGTGGGTGTTGTTACCGCGACATAGAACCTCTGCAACCACGCAAGAAAATAATCTATGGTTGGTCTATCCCCTGAGTTCTCAAACAACTGACGAAGCCACTTGTTTAGAAAAGGCCAGTGTACTGGGTCGCTGGTTTTAGAGGGGTGAATAGGGTTGATGTGTCCTGTATTCAGGATGCGATTACTGTTGTAGTGTACAATCCTCTCCTTAGAGAATATCACAGGAGCAATATCATTAACCCTGTTGACATTGTTTATTGTAAGGATTGCATCTTCTACCTCAGTTGTTGCTCTCCCTCTCTGACGCCTACTGTTAAAGCCAGCTTGCTTTAACTCCCTGACAAGCTGTTGTTCGTTGATAGACACGGCTTGATCATAGAGGATTTTAAAGTGGCTCTTCCCGTTATACCAATATTCGTCAAGTAGACTACCCATTTTCTGGTTCTCATAGTCCTTTACAAACTGGCTGCCAAAGATTTCTCTCCAGCTAAGAAAGCCCTTACCCGCACGATCAGAGTAGCATACCATACCATCCTCGGATACTTGACAACCTTCTCGCTCGATACCGTCATCAATCCAGAATAGAGGACCACGCTGACCAACCTCGAAATCAGTCTTCCATCTATCAGGGAATCTTTCTTTTACTTCTGCTGCCAACACACCTATAGGTATCGCTGTGTCATTAGACTGGGGTGGCTTGACTGATGCTGCTTTCAGCATTGAAGTCTGTGTGATAGTAGAGGGGACACTCACACCAATCTTTCGCCACTGCGTACCAAGCTCGAAATACTGAGTAGGCTTCAGTGAAGATGAATCTAACCCAGCATGTATTTTCTTCATGCCTAGAGCCAGTGATATCTCCTTCATGAAAGGGCTACATAGGTCTTCAGTGGTAGGCACGGGAGCTTCAAATTCCCACACCAGTCTCATATAGTCAGACCATGTCTTTGTTATCCATGTTGGTGGTACGTCCAGCTTGCTTAGTTTGTCTTCGACTGTTGTCCAGTCCACTGCGGCATCATAGTCACCCACCACACCATAGATCATACGGGGCGGGTTATCATGAGCAACTCTTTCTGACGCCTGACACCCCTCTACAGTGCTGTAGAATACATGGTCTGTGTTCTCGTTGGCGCACCACGTCCTGTATTTAGGCTTTATTGTGAATGATGGTGTAGTGCTTTTTTCTTTAGATATGTCGGGGGTAGTCGTTACATCTCTAGACCTCAAGTTCTTTATATAGTAATATTTCATTGCTTCTTATTTCTCATAGTGTGTTAGTATGCTGCCCTCTGCATCCAAGGGTATGTCTGGTATCCACGCTGGAGGCGTTCGCATCACGTTGATCACATCTTCAATATGGTCGGCAGCAACTTCCTCATCGGTTTCTATAATAACTTCGTCATGGACATGAAACAATATTTTATGCCCTTTTTCGTCCAGTCTCAGCATTATGTCAGCAAATACATCCCTCGCCAGACCCTGCGCAAGGTTCTCTGTGACAAGCCCATGCCACATTCGGACAGGGGTTCTACGACTATTGCGCATAAGGATTGCATGAATGTTTGAGTAGCCGTGACTAGGGCTATTAATCTTGGTCATTTTTCCATAGCGAATAGACCTAAGAGGTAGCTCCTCCGCATACTCTGCGGTGTGCCCCTCAAAAAAACATCCGTTTATATTAGATCGAATAGTGCGCCATAGCGCGGACACTTTAGGTAAGGAGTTCTTATAGACCGCGAGCAGAGTATTTGCCTCAGACTCTGGGATACCATAAGCAGCAGAGAATGCTTTACTACCCGCACCAAACCCCGCACCAAGAACCACTGCCTTTACCTTGGCTCTCAGATCTGGATCTGACTTCAATGGTATGTTTTTATCTTTCGTCCAAAGACCCATCTCTCTTGCAAACGTTTCGTATATGTCATCAGACTCAGCTACGTTCTTCAGCATTCTGGTGTCTTTTGCCAACCATAGTAGAGTTCTAACCTCAATCTGAGCTAAGTCGGCAACGATAAGACGCTTCCCTTCGGGTGCTTTAATGAGCTTACGCAGGTCGACACCAAACATTTCTTTGCGTGGCAGGTTCTGGAGGTTAAGGTTCCCCCCTCCCCCGCTGAAACGTCCTGTGTGAGCACCCCAATACATAATGTTTCCGTAGTATCTACCATCAGGCATAGTCGCATTCTCTATTGCCTGTAACTTCTTCATCAGCGAGTTAATGCGCCGCCACTCACTTACCGCCTGAATCCATTTATACTTCTCTCCGTGCTTCTTAATCCACTCTTGCGCCGCGACATCTGTTTTGGCTAGAGAGGTTGGGGGTGTAATGCCTAGGCTGCGGCACTGTTCATTAAACGCTTTGCGTGACAGTGTTGGTTTTTCTCCTATCCAAGGTATGCAGGACTCTGCATCAAAGAGGCGTTGTTTGATAGTTGATTGGTATTCTGCTAGGAGTTCAAGATCAATAGGGATTCCGTTATGCATAACCTCTCTATTCATGCGGCTAATATTCTGTTCTTGTTGAGGCCATGAGTCGTGTAGCTCTTCCCATAATTTAAGGCAGAGTTCTGAGTCAATAAGAGCGTAGTCTTCCACCTCTTTTTTGAAGTCTTGCTCCATAGTCTCCCATCGCTTACCCATCATAGCAGAGCGGGTCGATTTGTCGGGTGCAATACCTAGAGCAGATTCAGATGCTCCTGCCAAGTTGCGGGGCAACCCACAGTAAGCTGCCAGATCTGCTGTGCAGTGCCATGCGGCGTAATCAACCTCTGGCCACCATTCTTTCGTGACCCCATATTTGTAAAGGGTTTGGTCGAATGATGCGTTATGGGAAAGGACAACGCTGTCAGCCAGCATCCCCCAGTCAAATTTATCAGGGTGACCCACGAACTTGAACCCATTATCTCCGACAACGGAGACCATGTAGCAGTCAAAATCTGGGTGTGAAAAGTAGCCGAGTGCCCCAAGCGTTCTAATGGAGCATGTTTTATCGTAGTATGTTTCGTAGTCTAATGCGTAAATATTCATTATAGTTGTGTCGTTTGTTATGTCTGGACATGAAAAACCCGCACCCTTTTCAAGGTGCGGGTTGCACTCCTTCGGTTAGGATATTGTGTTTAGGATATTGTAAGGTCTACTGTAAGCGGAAGTTCTCCCTGCTTATCGACCCTAGATACAGCTATCTCGAAAGCAGACTCAAGAACATTGAGTCGCTCAAGAGTACGTTCCAAGCCTTCGATTTGTGTTTCAACCTCGCTCCGCATTTCACAGATCGTGGCAATCTCTTCGTTGATCGTCGTTACAGCGTCCATTTCTTTAGAGGGAAAAGGTGTTTGCAAAGTCACCAACAGGCTCTTCTACGTGCTCCTCCGTTGCCGTCAACGTAGGGATAAACCAGCTATGCTTACCCCGTGTCATCAACTGGGTCTCAAATTGCCAGACGCGACTGTTAATAGGGGTTGTGGGGTTGAACAGAGCAAATCGCGTAAGGCGCTTGTATGTGTTCTTGTAGCCGTCTTTCTGCACGTTGATGCGCCCCATGGCGTATCTCTTATCTGCAATAGGGAAGTCGTAGACTTCGGGGTTACTGTCGCCTTCTGGTTCGGGGAACAAAAGAGTGATCTCCGCGAACTCAATCACGCCATACTGACTCTCTATCTCCAGTGCCCTTGCCTCTTCTTTGGTATACCTGATCTCAGGCATCTCTTCAACTTCGAAGGGGATGTTCTCACGCCACATTTTGGCGGCGCTGAGTACAACACAATCAATCTTGATATCACGTTGTGTAATCTCATGCATCTTGTCAATGACCAGTGACCCAACCTCAAAGTCCATGTCAGAGGTCTTCTGCATGATGTTCAGGCGTGGCAGGTCAATATCTTCTTTGTCAATGTGCATGTTGTTTAGGTTAGCACTTATCTCCAGAGGAGACTCCTTTGTTTCGTTTTTTACGATTAGTTCTTCGGACATAATTTTATGGTTTCTTGGTTTATTTTTAGTTGTTAGCGGAGAGTAAATCTCTCCTTTTGTTTTTCGAGGATACCTGCGGAATTGCATTTATCCAGAAATTCTGTAGCTCGCTCGCCTTTCTCACCTTTCTCAGCTTGGTCTCCGACCAGTTTAGCTGACTTGGTGACTGGGAATGCGGCTAGCTCTAGGAGTTCGGAGGAGTCGACACCCATTTCTTCAGCTATATCAAGCAACTTGTTGTTGCTCACTATCTTGCTAGGTGCTCCCATGCTGATAAGGCGCAGGGATGGGAACTCAATCCCATCTTTTGCCATATCGACTGCCCTTGTGCGTAAGCGTTTAGCCCATGCCTCGACGATCTTTGAAATGTTCCATAGCTCTTCGATAGCTGCGGGGTCTTCAACGGACTCGATGTCAATATTGGTGAAGTCTTGCCTCTTCAGGTTGGACGCCACATCTAGGACTAAGCCGCCCAAAGATGGGCATCGGTCTTCGTGGAGGCAGAACCTACAATACTGAGTGGGTGTGCAGTCAGAAGCATCTGGGCATTGACCACCACCCCACTGAGGGCGGACACGCTCACCTTCCTTGATGATGCGGCTAAGAACCTCAGTCAGGACTGACATCTCACTCCGATCAAATGACCCAACAATAGGGTCGCTTGATCTTTGTGGCACATAGAAGGCAAACTCAATACGCTCAATGTCAGGGTGTTTCTGGAACACACCTAGGGTGTAAGCCATTGCTTGCTGGTTGCTGTGTGGTGGGTCAATTAGGCTGATGCCTGTCTTGTAGTCAGCGAGAACGGCAAACTTACCATCCTCGGAGATGGACAGACGGTCACATGTACCAAATGTCTCACACCCATCAAGACGAATCTTGAGGAAGACCTCGTGATAATCATCTATCAGTTTTAAATTAGGGAATGATTCAAGTAAGTGATCATCTTCCATCTCTGCACATCGTGTGTAGAGATCAAGCTCCTCTTCGTTATGTAGTGCGCTTGGGTCACGCACCTCTAACGCTTCGTGGATGCGGGTTCCCATCTCAGCAGCGGCACTTGTACCACTGCGTCCTTGAAAACCCGCACATGAAGCGATGTACTTTAACTGGCTGGGGCTGAACTCAGCGTGTCCCCTGTCAGCGTGCGGCTGCTTAGCTGGCATCGGATGCTGCTTTTAGTTTTTTCACTAAAGCGAGTAGCTCATCGTTGGTCATTTCAGAGTCCGCATCTGTGTCACCTACGGCATCGCGTAGATCACGCATGAAGGCTAACAGAGCTTTACTGAACTTACAGTTTGCAAGGCAGTCGTTTAGTTCGATTTCTTTTTCTGGCATAATGGTTTTTGGTTTTAGTTTATGTTTTGGTTTTGGTTTATCTGCTATTCATGCAGTCTAGGTTGCTCAGACGTCGTTGCATGGATTCCATAACAACTTCCTCCACGCTATCATTTGCAACTAAGATCTTTTGGAGAGCGTCAGACTTCATACCGTTGCGGTGTATGCGTCCTAGCACTTGTATGTGGTCTTTAGCCGACCACTGTGGGCTTATGAGGCTAGCGCGAGGTCTCTCCCCACGTGTATCGTGTAGAGATATTCCAGTACCTCCCGCAGCCGTGTTCACAACCACACAGTGTGTGCGGTCAGAACAAAAATCATCAATCACCTGCTGCCTGTCTTTCCTCCCACCCTCAATAGCACCACATCCTAGCTTCGTGCATAGTGCTTCGACTGTCGCTCTGAATGAGACAAATATGACTACACTTATGCCTTCTAATATGAGGTCTTCAGCCATTTCAACAATGTCTGGGACTTTGAGTATCTCTGATAGCGCTCTAGCTTTCATGATATTAACAACCACGTGATCACTATGTTCCACGGAACCCGTCTCAATGTATTCCTTTAGGATCTCAGGAGTGATGCCTAAGTCTTTATAGGCAGACTTGATCTTTGCCAAGTTTTTAAACTCAATAGGTTCAATAAAAATCCTGTTCTCTCTAAAGGCATCAGGCAAATCAGCTACAGCAAGGCGCTCGGTAGAGACTCCATACAACTGTGGCTTTAGCTGTGCTAGGCTTGATCTCGTTTTGAGATACCACTTGCCCCAAAAGTCTTGATCACAGCCGTACTGCTTCATCCAAGAGTACCAGTTTTTCTTACCTTCAGTAGCTTTCTGCAAGCTGTGAAGCCTTAGCATATAACCGAGCGACCGCATCTCTGTCGGGTCTTCTGCGGCTGTAGCTGACATTCCATGAACTGAGAATCCCTGATCAACTAGGCTGACAATAAGCTGGCAGTTCTGCGTGTAGGGTCCTTTACACTTGTGTATCTCATCAGCTAATATGATAACGTCCGCAGGTAGATGCCAAGTCATAAGCATCTTGCCTTTCTTTGTCATCCACTTTGTCCTGCCTGTTCTTATTTTCTCATAGTTCAAAACAAACAACGGCTCTACTTCAGCATCTGCGAGTTCCCGCTCCCATGCAGGTATGACTTGCTTGGGGCATAAGACAGCCACAGGTCGCTTAGATGAACTGGCGAGGTGGGCAGCTACCACAGTCTTGCCTGTACCAGCATCGCTGGTATCCAAGGTGTTACACCCTTTACTCTGCACGTCCTTAAAAAAGTTACACGCCTCAGATTGTCTATCGAACAGTTGCTTCACTGAAGAGACCATGCCTTATCCGCTGGCGGTGTTCAAGAACTTTCTATATTTTTTTCTCTAGGGCATACATCCCTATCAAATAGGCATCTACAATACCATCATGGGGTTTATTGCCACGTGACGAGCACCATTTTTCACTGGGCGCTAGCTGCCTAGCTTTGCGGAGGGCTGCTCGCTTCGACTGCCCTTTTGGGAAATAGCCAAGCATAGCGTTTTGCCATGCTCTCACATCTATCCCTTCATGTCTCCACCCTAAACCCGCACACAAACCCTGTATTTGACCATAGCAAAGAGCCATTGACCTCATTGCCTGAACCGATCTAGAGAAAGTAAGGGGTCGCTCCACAGCCACAAGTGACACAGGCTCTTCCCACATTTTCACCCACTCCACAAACTCCTCTAAGACTAGCTCTTTAGGCTGCTTCTTGGGTTTGTAAGCAGGTAGTCTAGTGTAACCAAGAACCTCGCCATCATCAGTGAGGGCTACCATAGCCCCAGAGCAAGATCCATTATCAACACCAACAATCATAGAAGTGGTAGGAACTCTTCCATCACCAGCACACCATCACCATCCCATGGAGCAAACACATTATGTCCATGGTCTAAGGATCGGATAAAACAAATTTCTTGCCATGTGCTAGGCACGACTCGCGCAAACCTTTTATCAATCTGGCTGAGTGTGAAACGAAAGTCTCCTTCCTTCGTGGGCACAGAGAGAATTACCATGGCTGGCTTTTCAATTGTTCTGACAGGGAAAAGCTGCCGATTTGTAGATCTATTATATGTCGATATCATGGGTTGTCTTAGGTTTGTCGGCTGCTGCTGCCGCTGCATTGTTGAGGATGTTGATGTCTATAGACAGCGAGTTTGCTCCGCCTCCTTTTTGTTGGTCTAAACCAAAGTGACGGCGTGCAATCTTGTCCAACACCTCCATCTCTCTGACATTGGTGGGGGGTCTCATTCGGGCAATACCATCACGCATTAGCTTCACTGCATTACTCGCCATGTAGCTTTGATACTGGTCAGCAGGACTAGACTGGGCTGCTGCTATTGTATCAAGCCTCTCCTCCTCTTCTACCTGAGCGGCTAGCGCTGCTTCCTTTACAGCAATGGGGTTCTTCAAGTGCTCTGTCCCATCAAAAACTTTAGCTGCATCTAGTGGTTTCCCCGTCAAGTTCCGCTCACCTTTTTTCTGGGGAGGGACACCAGCGTCGCGGAGCCATCTACGTAGCGTAGAGATATGAACCTCGCATTGCTCTGAGATTGTGGAGAGCGAGTAGTCCTGCTCATATAGATACAAAGCTCGCGGCAGCATTACCTTCTTCTTGCATTTACGAAGTTGTTTATTTTTATTGTCGCTCACTGTATTTACATTATACTTACTGCGACACCCATGACAACAATAAATGGAAACAAAGATTGACCCAAAGTTTGAGCCATACATCCAGCCTTCGACTACGAAGATGGACATTGGGGGGATGAGCATCCCGCCGACAAGTTTGCTCACTGCCCTTCTCTACGGCTTTGGGAACCACCACCTTGATTCGGCACGGGAGTATTACTTCTGGCGCATATGTGACATTATGTGGAATAGACCTGATCTTCCTGATGCCTTAATGCAGAGGAACCCTTGGGCAAACCAGATCATTAAGACGTGTATTCAGAACAAGTTCGTAGCTGTTGGTGGTGCTGCTTCTTCCTCCAAATCACACACTATGGCTGCTTGGGGAATTGTGAACTGCCTTGCTCGACCTCAGGACACCTTGGTTCTCATTACCTCGACCACGCTCCGTGAGGCACGGAAAAGGATTTGGGGTTCAGTGATCACTCTGCTTGCCGTGATTGAGGATATGCCGTTCAAGATACGGGATTCAATAGGCAACGTCGCATATGTCACTGATAAAGGGACATTGCTGGAAAAGAGTGGTTTATCACTCATTGCCGCAGAGAAAAGCAGAACACGTGAAGCTGTAGGTAAATTCATTGGTATTAAGAATAAGCACGTTATTGTCATAGGAGACGAGCTATCAGAAATATCTGAGGCTGTAGTCCACGCAGGTCTTACAAACTTATCAGCTAACCCTGACTTCAGTATGATCGGGATGTCTAACCCATCCTCTAAGTTTGATGCGTTTGGGGTCTGGTCGGAGCCAGAAGATGGGTGGGACTCTGTTGACACTAACGTCGATGATGGGTGGCGTACCAAATGGGGAGGAAAATACATTCGTCTCGACGGTGAGCGCAGCCCCAACATTTTAGCGGGGGAAGTTGTGTATCCGTTTTTGCCTCGCCTTGATCAAATTAATGAGAAGCGTGCTCTTCTTGGAGAGTCATCGCGTGGTTATATGCGAATGGTTCGTGCCGTGTTTTATGATGCGGACGAAGATGAGGGCATATACTCAGAGACAGAACTGACGCAGAGTGGCTGCATGAATAAAGTCTCTTGGGCATCAACCCCCACGAAAGTGGCAGGACTCGACCCTGCCTTTACCAACGGCGGGGACAGAACAATCCTGTATACAGGCTATGTTGGGCTAGACGATAAAGGCAACTACGTTTTTGAGATTGGGGATTACTTCCAGCTTAACGATGATGCAACAAATAAGGCTGTGCCACGCACTTACCAGATTGTTCAGCAGGTCAAGAAGATATGTGAGCGCGAAGGCATAGCCCCCGATGATCTTGCTGTAGACGCTACTGGAGCAGGGGCATCATTCTGCGATGTGCTCGCAGGTGAGTGGTCTTCAAGGTTTTTGAGGGTTATATTTGGGGGGAAGCCATCGGAGAAGAGGGTCAGCGTTAACTCGCAGATGACGGGTGTTGAGATGTATACGAACAGGGTGTCAGAGCTTTGGTTCGTAGGGAAAGAATTGATTAGAACGCGCCAGTTGTATGGTCTTAGTAATGATCTTGCCCAAGAAATTGTGGGGAGAACATACGAATTACTTAAAACAGGCTCACTAAAGGTGCGCATTGAGTCTAAACCAGAGTTCAAAGCCCGTATTGGTAAAAGCCCCGACCTTGCAGATGCTGCTTTCCTAGCCTTAGACCTCGCCAGACAGCGTCATGGGCTTATAGCCTTGGAGCCAAGGGAAGCTGACCTGACCAAGGGATACCGCAGACCTCCTCGGAGTATCAAGGGTTTAAAACAAGCGCTGCACAACGAGTCTGCCTACTTGCCTTAACATTATCCTTGTCATTACAATGTAATCTAGGTAAGATTGCCCCACTACTATTCAAGTTGATATGCCAAGCCTAGATGACGAACTAAAAAAATTGCGACAGCAACAACAAATCCTTGAATTTGCAAGGGAGAGACAAGCTGTGAAAGTACAGGGAGCCAACCAACTGGACTCTGCTCGATCCATCGGTTCAGCAAGAGAGTTGGATCCTGATGTGCAAAGTGCAGCGGCAGAAAGGCAGCAACGCAATCCGCTCTTACAGAGAATCCAAACTCCTGCTGATCCCACGCCGCGTTTAGCCACAGTAGAAGAGGATGAAGCTGAGGACTCTGGTGTTATTGAACCACCTACAGGGCAGACCCCTGTATCAAATCAAGTACAGGAAACTGCACAGGGTATTGCAAATGAATCTCCATCTACCGACCCTTTCGACATACAACAAGCAGACCCAGCAGCAGAAGAAGATGAAGAAGAGGATGATGGCATCCTTAATAGGATTAGAAGCATATTTAACATTTAATAAAGATGACTGTTTACGCACCAAACTGGCACACACTTGACCCCAACGCGAGAAAACCTACCCCTAAGGATACTCCCGCGCAGAGAAAGGCAAAAGAAGAGGCTGCAAAAACGAAAGCAGCAGAGGAGGCAGCAGCAGCGGCAGCAGCAGCGGCAGCAGCAGCAGCTAAGGATAAGCCATCCTCAGGAACTAATTTACAAGAACCAGAATACCAAGCGATTCTAGACAAGGGAGCCTTCTTTGACGCGCCACGCGCAGGGGTGGAAGTAGAGGGTACGGGTGCAGCCCCAGAAAAAGGCAACAAGCCTAAACCAAAGCTGAAATCTACCACACCCAAAAGTGATGCTCAGTATTTTAACCAAGCAAAAGTCTTACCAACTTACGACTACCGTACAGGTAAGTCACGTGCCCCAACAGCACGCGAGCTTCGCATGATGGAGGGCATGGTGAATGAAAATGAGAAGCGCAGAATACAGATTGGCGAGCGCAAAGCCTTTGCTGTAGATTTGCAAAGCGCACGCTTCGACCCAGCCAAAGCAACTTCCCAGCAACGGGCTGAGTTTTATAAGCGTGGTCATTCCATGGGGCTGACACCAGAGCAGATTAACACATACACCCAGAAATATCTCGGGGGTGGGAAGAAGTCAACGTCTGGAGGTGGAGGTCGTTCGTATAGACCAACTTATCCTCAAGGCGGGAGGCCCAAACCCATGCCGGGTTCCGACTCGCAGAGGCCGTTGGGTGGTTCTGGTTCTTTGTGGACAGGGAGCACAAGTGACCCTGCGAAACCAGTCGGACCTAGCTACAGTAAGTGGAAGAAGTTAGCCAAAGAAGCACGTGCCTCAGGCAACACCCAAGCAGCCAACTATGCCTACATGAGATACATGCAGGACAAATCAACCACACCAAACATCCGCTCACAGGCGTGGAGACAGCAGGAAGAAGCACGCAATCGTGCGCTAGGCGCAGCCCGTGGCTACGGCTACGGTGGGGGAGGCAGCGGCGGTGGGGGAGGCGGTGGAAGCAGGAGCCGAAACAGAGCGCCTTCTTATTCGGGGTATGATGATCGAACAAATGCTTACAGGAGACAAGGCGCTGGTGCTGGTATATTTGCTTACGGCAGTGGTGCTGGTGGGAATGCCAACTCTGGGTTAAGCAGAAGCCAGAAAACCGCAATGGATATTGTAAGCAATAGAAAGTTCGGTTCTAGGAAACCGAAAGATTATGCTGGAATAAGTAAAGACTTCTTGGCAAAAGAAGACGCGGCTAAGCGCGCAGCTATGAGCACACTAAGTGACGCAGAGTTTGAGCAGTATAAAAAGCACTTGAAGTCTGGCATGAATGCTCAGTCTGCAATGAAGCTAATAAGATAATGTTTAACATTCAGGATGATATCAGCCCTTTAAGGGGGGAGTTCTTTGGGCGAGACAGTGGCCTGAACAACCGCGAAGTTGCGGGGATGGCTGAGAGGTGGGGTGAGGTGGATGCCGCCCACCTTGAAAGCATGAAGGTCATAGATGCCTACGATAAAAAAAGAGCACGCGACTTAGACTACGAGATAAATGTCCAGCGTCTTCAGGATATGAGGGACAAGTCTGAGCGTGAGCGTGACTCCATAGATAAGATGCCATCTCTAATGGAGGATCTCTACAGTGTCATGGATAATGAAGAACTTGACCCATACTCTAAGCAAGCAGAAATTGGTGCTCTTGCCCTACGGTATCCTTTCTTGGTCGCTAATAACAAAGTGGCTGGGACTATGTTGGATGGGGCAAACAATGTGCTTAGCTCTGATATCAAGAGGGCAACTGACGCTGCGACAGCAGACGCGCGGGGCAATAAAGATGCTGTTGGTTTTGCTAAGGAGCAGTCAGCTTGGGCTAAAGGAGTAATAACTAGTCTCAGAGGCATCAAGCCAATGACTCGGGACGAAGTGATAGAGGAGCAAGCTCTGGACAATGAAGAAGATTATCAACCTAAACAGGGCGGAAGTTGGCGTAAATCAGACCTTGAAATCCTCGACGAGCTAGCGAGGAACTCTGGTCTCACAGAGACAGAGATATCCAAATTTAAAGAAACAGAAGATGTTCGTGGCATGAAAGCAGAGATTGCTAAGAGGGTCGCGCAACTTCAACGTAAGAAAGATCGAGCCGCAGGTTTGGGAATAAGAACCCAAGCCGAAACCGAGCAAGACCGCATCCAAGGCGGCTTTACTCAATAACACATACACCAAACCGTTTCAGTTATGCCTGAACAAAGAACACAATTAAGACCACTGGGAGTTTATGACGACCCCGAAAGCAAGCCCGTAGACTTTAGCTCCTTCTCCACGTGGGCAGCAGAAACCAATGCTGATGTCGACGATGCTAAGAGCAGATCTCAATATGGGGATTACGTCCGCAATAGTTACTTAGAAGCTGGGCTTCTTGACAACCCCGAAGAGGGTGGGAAGATTGAGTCTTACATTCAGGAGGGTGTCATCACATCATTAAGTGAGGGAGGCTTTGTGGATCTCGACGACCCAGAGGCTGTGGAAGAAATGATGTCGTTCGGTAACGACACACCCTTAGACAAAAAACTAGGGTATATTCAAAACTACTATGACGAGGACTCGGAGGAGTGGAACATTGCTGAGAAATATCTACGGAACAATGAGGCTCTCGGTCAGGCAACGTCAGACGTTGCGGAAGACGCTGATGTATTAGACCGCGCATCCTCCTACGAAGAACAAGCTCTCGCTCTCATAAACGGAGACGCTTACCAGAAAGCTTTACAGTATGCTGTGGACTCAGGAGCTACGCCCATGGCGCGGTTACGTGATAAGGAAACAGGGGAAGAATATTACAAAGGCGGAAAGATGCTTGATGGCATGTCTTACGCTGACGCTGTAAAAATCTCTATTGCTAATGGCTCATTGTCCCCTTCAGACTCAGGGTTTGCGGGGTCTCTTTTCCAGAAGCAAAGAGGATCAGCCTTGCCTGAATACAAACGTGCTGCGCTATCTAAGACAGACAGGATGTTGTCTGTGATGTCTAGTAGAGACGAAGAGGGTGGTGGTATGAACGACGAGGCAACCATCATGAAGATGGATGTCATTAATGAGAAGCTTGAGGACGGCGAGGACGCAGACAAAGAGCTAGCAGAGTTATACCAATACCTAGAATACTCACGTCTCTTGGACAAGGGTGAGTTACCAGATTTCGAAGACTTTAAAGTAGCAGCGACGGAAAACATCAAGAAGCAGAACTTGTACAAAAAAGAAGTCAAGGCTGCTGGCGACGCTGACGTAGGCAGTAATCTGCTGTTGTCTCAATACAATGACCCTGTGCTACACCCTGCCGCCGCAGTAAATGATGAGGTGTTTAGAGCAACATTACTCGCACACCCAGAACTGGGGGAGGATCAAATCAAGGCTCTTGTTCAGAGCCGAGAAGATTTTATTACTGCTAACTACGGTTCTTATGGTGAGATCCTGTCTAAGAGTAAATACGCAGATAAGTGGAATAAGCATAGAGATGCTGGTCTTGCCGCAGGTAAGAAGAAGCGGGATATACTCACAGAGTACATGTCCGACCCAGACAACTACAACCAAACCAGTGACTTCTGGTCTGGGATTGGTGCATCCATAACTGAGGCTTATGAAGGATTAGGAGCAGCCATACCTGCTATAGTGTTTGACTCTGAGTGGGGGAAGGGTGTACTCCAGAAGAATGCGGAAGACTCCATGGTTCGTCGCGAGGTTGCGAGCATGTATGGAAATGAATACGGGATGACGCGAGACGTAGCCGAGACTCTTGCCCCAATGTTGGCTGACATGGCTGTGTCGACAGCACTGGCAGTAGGCACGGCTCACGCTGGTGGAGCGGGTGGTGTTGCCTACGCAGTGGGTGCTTCTGCTGCTCGCAACGCAGCGATGAGTGCAGCTAAGGCTGGTATCAAAGGTGCAGCTTCCAAGTTCGTACAGTCCAAAGCGTTCACCGCCTCTTACGCACGGCAGTTCGGGAAGACCATAAAGACAAGGGCGTTCATGCCAAAGATTGGCGAAGGGGTTGAGGAGGCTGCTGAGCGTCTCGCCCTTACTAACAAGATCACGGGAGGTGCTAAGGCACTCAAAGACGGTAGTGCTGTCGAAGCAATTAAGGCATACAATAAAACATTCACTGGTAAGTATGCGGCACAGGTGGGGGTAGCCCTTCCTGCTGCCAACCGATCCGCAGGAGCTACATATGGAACCGTTTATAACCAGCTTGATGGTCTGTATGAAGACATGGGTGAAGAGGAAAAGAACGATATTGCTATGGGGGCAGCCTTGCAAGCGGGTGCATTCACAGGTCTACTGACTAGCGCATTCGGTATGTTTGGCTTTGGTGGTATTGATGATGCTCTCTTGAATGGAGCCACTGCAAGCCAGCTTCGGACAGTGATGGGACCTCTGTTGTCCCGTGGTGGTGAGCCAATGTCTAAGGGAGTATTTAACAAGGTAGCCTCTGGTTTGATGACGGAACTCATCAAGAAAAATAGGTTACTGTCTGTACAGGGACTCAAGGAGTCTGCTACAGGAGCTATTGAGGAAGGTTTAGAGGAGGGTATTGACGAGTTTGTAAATGGGTTAGTGATTGATGCGTCCACGGATCAGGAAACACCTTTCTTAGATAGAATGTTGCAGTCATTCCACGCCGCTCAGGTTGGTGGAATCATTGGTGCAGGTGTTCCCGTCGTGCAGCGAGTGGGTGCTTTTGCAAATGCAAACAAAGCACTCGCACTAGACCCGAACAAGGGAGCCAGAATCGAGGCTGACTTCACTAACGAGCTTACGAAGAGGTTGAGTGATAAAGGTAGTCCTCTCTCTGCTGATGTTGTCAGTGGGATACTCAACTCCAGTGCAAGAAATAAAGACGTCTTATATGAAGACAGGTTGTCTGCGCACAGCATCGTCAAGAAGAACTTGCAGACTTTGAATGAAGCGCAGAACGCTACGCCTGATGAGCTAGCAGAGTTGTCAGGTGTAACGGACTTTGACATGCCTACGGGTGATGCGCCTATCCCTAAGAACACCCCAATTAGTGACCTCAGTGCCGAGCAGCAAAGAACCTATGCTTTCCAACGTAGGATGAGGGAGGTGCAAACCGAACCCATGGGTGAAAGCACACGCATGGATGTAATACTGGGGGAAAGAAAGATTGAGGCTGGCACACCACTGTGGGAATTATCAGAACGAGAATACACTGACTACACACGCGCTGAGAATAAAATAGCAGAGCTTCGTGGAGACTCGGCGCCAGACATACCAGCGTATGACAGCAAGCTGATGTCTCAGAAACGTGAGACAGCGAGACTAGCGGAGGAAGAAGTCACGCAGGAGCAGAGTAAAAAAAGATCTAAAAATATTAAAGACGAGGTTCCAACTGATGAAGCTCCTGCCTTTAGACCTATCCCCACCATTGAGTCAGACATCAATAACATCACTGCTGATCTTGAGAAGGAGACTGACGAAGGTGTCGTACTAGCTCTAGAAGATGAGAGGGCTACGTTAATTAATGAGTTGGATGAGGCTGTTCAGAATGAAGCGGAAACAGGCGTAGACCAAGCAGATGTAAACGCTCAGCTTAATGAGGAGACTAATCCTTTAGAGACGAAGACTGGAAAAGACACCCCTCCAGCTAAACCCGTAGCAGCCGAGGCGGAGACTGAAGAGGAAGTTGAGGCTGAAGAGGAAGATGTCCCAGAAGCTGCTGCCCCTGCGATGGATGAGGTGAGGAAGAATCTCAAGTCCGTTAATGCTAAACTCGCTCGCCTAAGAAAGAAGCATAATGCCTTAAAGGATGCCAATACAACTGCGCAAACTGACACTGAGGTTGAGCCAACAGAGAGGAAGCACTGGACGGACGACCCAGAAATTTATAGGCAAGTCGCTGAGCTTGGTGCAGAGATCGCACCACTTAGAGAAGAGGCTGCAAGCTTGAAGGCAACTTTGGAGGAAGCCAAAGAACAAGCTAAAGCGGTAGCTAAACCCGCTAAGCAGACAGAGACTACAATTACTGAAAGTGGTGCTGAACTAGACAACGGAGAAGCAGGTGAGGATATCGAAGGGGAGACACCAGTCAAGAAAGTCAAGTCAACTAGGAAGACTAAGTCCAAGACCTATGGTAGAATACCTGCTAAAGATATTAAGGCAGGTACATCTATTGTTTATTACGCAGCAGACGCTAGTGGTCCACTACAAATGGTGACTGCTAACATGAGTGCGTCAGAATTTTCGGTGCTGCCTGAAGGTGACGAGACAGACACACGTGTCGTGGAGGTTACCGACGCTGACACAAGAGAGGTATACTACCTCGTTGGTAAGGACGACACACCCCTAGTAGAGATGGAGCGTGTCTCACCGAATGAAGAGTTCGCTGGCATCAATACCGAAGACCCGTCTCTAGTTGCATACCCATCAAAGGATGTGCGTAAAGCTCGTCGCAATCAGAGTATGGATGCTCTGACAAACCCCGACCAACTACGCTCACTGGAGTCAGTTGCTGTTGAGAGGCTGCGTTCTAACCCCCTTGACATAGAGGCACAGACTCAGATGGGTTATGCCCAATCGAAGTTAGCAGACATGGGTGAGGCGAGCTTTGTGGACACGGAGAAAGCACGACAGGTGGATGAGAAAGAGACCGAGCAAGCCAACAGGATTCTTACCGCATGGGAAAGACAAAGCAGATCCTCCGCCGACCCCGACGACGCTAATTTTGTACCGCCAAAACAGGAGTTTGCAGCCGAAGCTGCGCCCACAGAAGACGATCTCAATGGTAAGAACATCAAGCCATGGCCGTATAAGCCCACCGACAACGAGCGTGAGGCTGCTCTTTTAGATGCTCTGTCTGATGAAGCGCTTGCTGAGTTGGTTCCGATTGATAGTGCTCCTCAGAAACTAGCATCCCTACGAGGGGAACAGGCGTTGTCCTCGCCTGAAGCGGTTCAGCAGTGGCAGATCAATCAGATCCGAGACATTATCCTCAGTGGATACCCCGTCACTATTGGGCAGGGTGAAGCCAGAGGGCTGCTTCCTCAGTCAAAAGACTTCTTGTCACAGGTTGACTTGCCTGAAGGTGAAGACATCAAGAGTTGGCGTAAATATTTCCGCCATGTGATATCCTCAAAGATTGCGGAGGTATACCCAACCATTGACACTAGCACATATGTCGAAGCATCACAATCAAACGTGGAGTTGGCAAAGAAGCGTGCGGCGAAAGCATCTCAGACCGCAGCTTATGTTGAGTGGTCACCACCAAAGCTACAGGTGCAGCGGTTAATGGAGAATGACACTAAGTTTTCTAATGAGATTGATCTTGAATCTAAGACGCAGTGGTCTGACGATGAAATTACTAGGGCTGAACAAGTGTTCTCTAAAATTTCACAAGACCCAGAGCTTCATTCAGCTACCAAGAGAGCAGCAGCAACACAACTCAAGGCAATCGCTCAAGCACGAAAGGATTCAACTCGACCTAAGTTTAAGCCTGACCTTTCTAAAGGTATCCAAGCAGTCAAGACTGACAGCAAGGTGACTAACTATGCAGTTAACGAGGATGGTTCGATCAGCTTGATGGATTCTGGTAAAGCTACTTACTTCATCAACAAAAATGGGTCTGGTATATTCAACAATGATCCTGTTATCATAGCAGAGATGCTGCTTAGTGGCGTGCCTGTGAAGATACCTAAAGCTATCTTAACAAACACAGGTGAGGATAGCACCAACATCACTCGGTCGCAGATCAACCCAGCTATTAAGTATGACCAGCAGGGTAATGTGTACCGTGTGCTTCGATTGAATGGACAGGGTAATAACTATGAGGTAGTTCAACACTCATCCAGACTGTCGGGCGTGATGCCTGATGAAGGATACAGTGAGAAGACGGCGTCGGTCGTGAAGGCTATTAACGCACAAGCTGTTGATTCACTCAGAGTTAATGCAGCCAACCTAGCTTCCGATGCTAAAGCCTACTCTGAAAACAGTAACCACATTATTCTGGAAGCACCAAAAGAATCATATGAGGTAAGCCAAATACTGGATTCCTTTGAGGGCTTCATAGAATCAGCGAGACGATGGCTTGATTCCTATGGAGGTAACCCTGTCCCAGAAAGTATTGAGGGGGAATCACAATCACGGAGAGATCGACGCGCTGAGATGGAAAGGGTTAATGCACGGCAAGCCGCATTCAACCTTACTGGACTCTTCGGGTTAAACCGTGCCTCTAATAAAGGTAGGACTATGGATGACTTTGATTCAGCCCCACTGCTTAATGGTTTGTGGGCTGAGTATACTCTCATGGTTAACCTTGCAGGGATCAGGGCACAGCTTGCAAAGGAGCAGTTGATATCTTCGGAGACAAAGAATGGTAAGTCGACAGGTAAGTTTGTTGCCAAGACAATTAACGGCAAGACAGACAAAGCCGTTGATAGATTCTTAGAGTTCTTTAAATTCGATAGCACAGAAGAAGCCGCCGCAGTACTGGGGGAGAGGATGAGAATCCAGCGTTCATTCTACGACCCAGCAGAACGCACCTACCAAGCCATGAGTGCGGAAGCTAAGGTAGCGAGGAACAAGAAGGTGGTGCTTGCTTACCTTGAGCAGCACGTGTTGAACCATGACCGATTGAGTGATGGTGTCGCGCCTTCGTTAACTGACATTGGTCGGACAGTGCGTGACAGGATCAGAGGACAGAATGAGGTGAGGTCAGGACGTGATCCACTAGCAAATGCTACCTCTACCTCAGGTGATAGTGAAGGTAACATGATGACAGATACCGAGCGTGCCGCTCTGTATGAGAGACAAGGGATGGCTGGTGTTGTAGAAACTAAAACTAACCTGACCGATCTAGACCGCACCGACGATGATGCGGTGGGAACAGAAGAAACTGATGGGTTTAACATTGGTATGACTGAGGAACAAGTTGCTACCCTTGGGCAACGGTTCTTAGACCAGAGATTTAAGGAGGCTAATGCTAGTGTAGTTGAAACGATTAACGCAGACCCCAAAGCTAAGCGTGCTTTTGTTGACATGCTACGCACAACAATCCACGCAGATCAGCACAGACCAGATAAGTTTTATGAGACGATGAACGTGTCCATGTTGTGGAGTGCCATGGCGGGTAGCGTGACTCATGCTACGCACAAGCACAACGCTGACATGCTCAGCTTCTTGAAGCTGCTGAAGTTTAATGCATTGGAGTCTCAGCGTGACATGGTTGATGCTGTCAAGTATGTGCTGTTCCCTGACAACGTGAGTGAGACCTTCGCTAAACCATACCAAGAGCAGTTAATTGCATGGGGTGTGCCAGTGTCAGGGAAGGCAGGTCTTGTGAAGACTATGGGCTTCCTCAACAACCTGAGTAAGACTCTCCAGTCTCACCACGCAGAAGCGGCAATCACTGAGGCGCAGCGTGGTGATGCTATCATCGCCAACACAGCAGATGCTGAGCGATTAGGTTTAGTTAATGGTGACCCATCATCAGTCGTCAAAGCGTTGAATGTAATCAAGCAGACTTCGGCTAATGAGAACCACAAGCTAGTTGCTGAGCTACTGCTTGAAGATCCCGACTTTATCCAGAGTGTGGACTTCCGTATGAGCAAGCAGTCTGACTTATCGGGTGGTCGTTATGACCTAGGAACCGACGGGTCACACACAGTGAGCCTGAACATAGCAGGGTATAACGGTCGCGGGTTAGAGAACGTGCTGCTTGAAGAATACATACACGCCTACCTGTCTGAGACACTGAGCAAGCCAGCGTCACAGTTGACTGCTCAGCAAAAAGCAGGGGTTGAGAGACTCAAGGGGCTACACAAATTAGCAAAGGCTGCGTATGAAAAAGAGGGTATCAAACATTCATCAGTAGAGTATAGCTTACAGAACATGACTGAGTTCGTAGCTGCCCTCCTAGTCAACCCAGATTTCCAGACGTTCATTAAGTCTATCGAACCACAAGGTAAGCAGAGAGGCTTGCTTCCCCGCTTAGTGGAAGCCATCTTCAATATGCTTAGGTCTATTGCTGGAAAGAAGCTGACTGAAACTGAGGCAAGTGCATATCAAGAAGCACTCACTGATGTGATTGACCTAGCTAGGTCATCAGCAACAAGCGACCGACCTAGCTTAGAGGCTCTTGCTGGTAATGTTATAGCTGAGAAGATCAAAGATAACACAGCACGCACTGACTCAATCAAGAACCTACTTTCTATAGCCCCATCTATGGAGGGCACAACCCTACGTCCTGCACCCAATACCATCCCTCCTCTAGTTGATGCGGGACGTGATGTGTTCAAGAAGCAACCCATCATGAAGGAGATGTGGGACACTGACATGGATGCTGATCAGCTTACGGATTATATAACTGATACCGCTATCCCATTCATTCGCGCATTCACACCAAGTGAGGTTGAGGTTGTCATCGTTAACCAGACACCCAAGCCACACGGTCAGGAGCACGCTATGTTTATGAAGGGTGGCAAGCTTTACGTTAGCCCCCGTGGTCTAGCTAGTCTGGTCGCACAGATTGAAGGAGACGGTAAGAACAACAGCACTGCTCTTGAAGCTACGTTCCTTTCTATCATTGATGAGGAGGTGAGCCACGTCGCGAGCTACCTTCAGCTATCTGCTACAGAGATAACACAGGTGGGGAAAGCTCTCGGCATGGATGGACTGAGCGAGGTGGCAAGAGAATACTACACTACCCCTGAGCAAGCCGACGCTGCTATCGCTAGGCTTAGGTCAGAGAATCCTGATGAAGCAAAGGCGGAGGCAGATACACTAGTCGAGGAGCACCTACGAATGCAGTCGCAACGAGCACTGCGTGGGTATACCACTGAGGAGGACTTACTATTCTACCGCACGAACCCATCACTATTCAAGGTCTTGGGTCGATACATCTTTGGTTCTATCAAGGCGCTGGTCAACAGGCTCGCAATACATAAGAGGAAAGATTTGATTAACACCAAGGTGATCAGGCTGACTGCTGAACTGCGGCGCATCAAGGCAAGCTACCGCAGTGGAAAAACGGTAGAGTTGTTTGATCCTAACAACCCAGAGCATAACATCAATGTGCTGCGTGCTATAAGCAACGAGCCTATGACGCAGGAGATTGAAGCCTTGATGAACGAGGCTGTTACGGAGCGTGCTGAAGAGGTAGACACACCAGCCGTGAACACCATGGCTGGTCTTGGTCTGGACATGAGCAAGCTAGACTTTGACCATGTCCCCCACTTATTTGAGATGCCAGCTATAGCATCAGGTGCTTATGCTAAACCCAATAAGATTAGCCGTCTGTTCATGGGTGATGCAGACCCACGTGTCACTAGACTTTACCAGCAATACCAGTCATGGATGAAGGAAGGTGAGGAGACAGTAAGAAGATTTGAAACTACATTCCACAAGCTTGTCGTAAGTGCATACGGTTCTAAAGAAGAAGCACCACACTCTGTGATTGCTAAGGCTATAGGCACGAACATGACTATTGACATTGACCCTGAGATAAGGGCTGCAATCGAGGACTCACTTGATGCTGAACTCAAAGCAATCAACAAAAACCAATCCCTTAAAGGTGATGCTCAAGTAGAGGCACGCAAAGATGCAAGGGCTGGGGCACGTAAGAGATACGCTGACAAATTAAAGGATGCCTTTGATGCACGTCTCGCCTCAACAAGAGTAGAGCAAGAGCAAGCTATCAATACTATTAAGAGCACCTCGCCTGAGTTAGCTGAGCACATCCTAGTCATGCGTAATGACCTGATTGATGAGCTATCTAAGATCATAAAGAATACATACAACACTAAGGATGACGGTGGAGTAGACAACTACTTGGGTATTAAGATTGATGCATCGTTAGGTGTCTACGTCACACGCTCTTACCGTATGTTCACTGACCCAACTTACTACCAGACCATCAGAGATAGCTTGGCACTAGGTAAAGAGGGTGACCACGAAGCTTTGATCAATGAAGCCGAGTCTCTATTCAGAACACAATACATGGAGACACAAAGGGAGAAGAACAGCAAGCTCATGCAGGACAACCGCAAGTCTGATGAGGAGGTAGATCAAGAGTCCCTTCGTTTCTTACAAGAGAACCCAGACTACGCACGCGAACAGCTACTGAAGTTCGTTGACTCCTACCAGTCTTCACGAACAGGAGGTAGTAATGCAGGGCTAGACCCAGTAACTGATAGCTTGAAGCGTAAGGAAGACTTGCCCGAAGTATTAAGGAAGGCACTCGGTGAACACACCAATGAGGAAGAGGGGCTGACAAACCTGCTCCGCTCATATGCCACTGTCATGACCATGGCAAGCAAGCAGTCCTTCCTTAATAACGTAGTCACTCTCGGTCGTGCCCTCCATGATTCGGAGGCTACGATAGAAGACAAGTTCCTCATGACTCCTGAAGAATGGGAAGAAGCTAGAATGGTAGACCCTGACCGCTATGGTGGGTGGCAAAAGATTCAAGGTTCACGAACCAGTATACATGATCCATTGCTAGGGCTGCGTGCACCACCTGAAGTGGTAGAAGATCTCGCCAACCTGACAGCGAGCATGATGCACGACCCACACAACGATGCCGCAAAACTTATGAGGCGAATGAGCACAGGGTTGTCAAGGGCATCGGGTGCAGCCATGGGTATCAAGACACTTGGTAACCCAGGATTCTACGTGCGTAACGCGGTATCTAACGTGCTCTTCTTCGGTCCCTCACAAGGTTTCTTTGACGTTCCGAAGATGGTATCACAATTCAAACAAAGTCTAAGAGACATGAGTGTTGATGGTGTGGATGCCAGACTCATCCGATACAACGGGCTTCGTCTGCTTGGTGACAACATGAGGACAGAAGTTATTCGTGAGTTGCTACATGGAAAGGCGGAGGAGAATGATGTGATGCGTGAGCTTAACATCATCCAAGAAAAGATCAGCAAGATAGAGGCAGCAGAAGGACTAGGGAAAGCTGGAAGTTGGGTCAGTCAGAAAACTGAGAAGCTATATGAAAGGGCGCGAGACTTGGCAGATGCAATGGATGCCTTCTACAAGATAGCTTACTTCGAACACGAACGTGGTATCCTGCAAGACGCTAAAGACTTGGGTATGGGTGACCGCTACAGTGAGATGAGTGATCGTCAACTAGAACTAGAGGCTGCACACAAGGTGCACAAGACATCACAGATGGCTAGCCAACGAGTCGAGATAGCTAAGGAGTATGCCAAATCCCCAGCAGGTTTCTTGTTCGCACCATTCATAGGGTTCACTGCTGATGTATTCAGGATACCCATCAACACATGGAAGATGGTGAAGGAGGAGATTAGTGATGCTAACCCTGTCATCCGTAGACGTGGCACACGTAGACGCACAGGTCTACTGTCTGTGATGGTTGGTGGTAGTGCTATTCTACCTACGGCTCTGACCCTCCTTGCTTCTGGTCTAGACTTAGAGGAGAAGGACGCGCTAATGCAGGGCGAGAAAGACTACAACAAAGGTAAGTCATACTTCTTCTTTAGGAAAGCGGATGGGACTATCGTGTATGTAGACATGACTTACATTAATCCCTTCGCCATGCTAGTTGACCCAGCCTTACGTGCGGGAGAACAATTGTTCCTCGGTAACTTTAAGCAGACTGCGGTTGCCATGATGAAAGGGTGGGTCGGTGATACCATAGCTAAAGAACAGATCTTTGCGGGAGCAGCTTGGCAACTATTCAGGAATCAGGATGCAGCAACAGGCGCACCTATCTATGACATGAAGGTGGATGGTATTGATGAGCTACTCATAAAGATGGGCGACCATCTGTGGACCAATGCCTTTGAACCAAACCTAGCTAGGGTAGGTGGTGAGGTATTGAATCGTGCTGGTATGGAGACTGAAAGCTTTGATGAATCAGCCTTTGGTCAAGCTGCCTCTCTGATCTACCCCACTAGAATAAAGACCTTGGATGTAGAGCGGAACTTCAGACGCATGATGTTTGCTGAGAAGGACTCCGCAAACAACTCACGCAAGCAACTGTTTGAACTATACAAGCGTGCACCTATGACTGATGAAGCAGTGCGCGACATCTACACTGACTACTATGAACGTAGCTACAAGCATGACCAGAGGTTATACAGATACACCAAAGCATTCCAGAGTTTAGGTATCACAGACTACCAGATGCGCACACTGATGGTGAAGGGTGGCTTCGGTAAGAGACACACAGATAACATACTCTACCTTGGTATCACTGAGTCACCGAGTATCAGTCCACGATTGATGCAAGGTCTTGAAGAGCGTGGTCTAATAACTAGAGCCAACGCGTACTTCAAAGCGTACGCTAATGCAGTGCGCGTGCGCTCACTGCGTCAGTAATCTGGGCACAAAAAAAGCCCCGCCTCTCCAGTGAAGGAGGGCGGGGCTGTCGTATCATGGAGCTTTAGGACTCCACTATATTATCATGGTGGCAGGGTAGGGGCTTGCCACAAATGCAGGTAGCTTTCAATCTTGCGTCCCGCTTCTGCCAGAACAGGGCTTCCCTATATTTCTTCGGGTCTGTTCTAATGTCACGGTCACCTTTGCCACCAGTTGCTTTGTCGTATGGGTGTGTTGAATCAGACATGTCTAGTAGTGGGTTGCGTATCCTAGTGATATTAATCTCTCATTGATATTCACATTGTCAAGCCAGATAGTGCCAAGCCATCTGCCTTACCACTTGACCTTATCCGCCCAGTATGCTGCTGACATCTTGCCCTTGTTTATGTTCTTGGCGTGCCGAGCTTTGAAAGAAGCTTGGCGCTTGGTGGGTTGCTTGTCTCCTGTCACACCCTGTTGTCCAAACCGTATAGTCTTTTGTTTCCCCCCTTCCGAGGCGACAACTACATGACTCTTGGTTTTGTGCTTGGGTGTGCGCTTGGGTTTGTTGACCCCAGAAAGACCCAGTCTTTTTACAGTAGCATTAACACGATCAGATGGCATGTGAATAACTTTACACAAGTTCTACCTAATCGTCAACTCATTCAATATACTCTGCTCCTTTGGATGGGTGTTGAGCATAGGCTTGCACCGCTAGCCACATGGCTTTGGATGCTAGCCAGAAGGGATAGAACTGACTTGATGTGTCAATAATTTCAGCACTAAATTGCCCTTCTATTTTTTCAATCACCTTAGATATCTCACCTTGAGACATCAACTCTTCAAGGTCGTCCTTGATGGTATCACTCAGGCTTGCATGTGAGTTGCGTGATACAAAGTATGTGATCCATAGCATGATGTCGATCATGATTGATGACGGCACTAGTGTTTGTCCATGTGACTTGAACTTGTCTCTGTATTTAGTAGGCATGCACTCGTATTCATCGTTGGCGAGGACTCTTATCTCATCGTCGAAGATAGACTGAAATTCTTTCAGCAGTTCGACGTTACTTGTTGTTGGTATTTCCATAGTATTTTATCAGTTGGTTTATTATTTGGTGTAGTTCTTTATCATGTTTCAATCCCTCAATCTTATTGCAGCCATGTATGATGGTGGATGTGTGTCGGTTGAAGTATGCTCCTATCTCAGCGAAGGTTAAACCCTCATGCCTGAGCACATAGAACAAGGACGTCCGCCACATGGTCAACCTCTGCGTGCGGGACGAGGACTTGAAGTCAGCCACGCTGAAGCCAGAGAGTTCGCTAGCATAGGAGGCTAGCTGTTCACTAGAGTTAGTCATCATGGTCTGTCTCCTCCTATTACTATGCCAGTCCAATAGACTAGCACCACCATGGAGAGGATGATCAGCGCTGCTACGCAGCTTGATCTGAGGGTAGCACCCTGCGTCTCAGCCTTGGTTGCCTTACGCCACTTAGGTAGGGGTCGGGCTGCTGCTTCTATAACCTGATACATAGGTTGCATTGGTGGTCTTCGCTTACGCATTGCCGTCTCCTCTCCCTACCCCCTGCCTTATGATGTCATGTGCATGGAGTGTGATGTCCTTAGGGGAGCAGCCAAAGGACATGGCTACTACCTTGAATGGTTCGTGGTCATCCTCGTCAAGAGATCTGAATGTGATGACCTCAAAGCCAAGGTGCTTGGAACACCACATCATATTACTTAGGATTAGTTTTCTTATTAGCTTCATGATGTTGTTGGGTTAACGATTGAGCTAGCAAGTGCCTTGCCCTTATCAGTTAAGGTTATGAGTACTGATCTTCTGTCGGAGTAGCTTCGATACCTCTTAGCATACCTCAATCTCTCAAGTTTGTCGATGATGCCAGTCATCGCACCCGCACTCACACCGATCTCTCGGGCTATGCTATTGGTGCTGCGTGGTGCATACATACTAAGGGATAGTAAGGCAAGCGTCTGTCTCACACTGAGTGGGGCTGATGCGGCAGCCTTGAATTGCTCTTGTGTTTTCTTTACGTTGTTCAATATTAACATGGTTCTATTGGTTTGTGGTTATTCGTAGATGGCAATAGGGGAGATGTCCACTGCATGGGTGTAGTTGTCCCCCTCGTCATGCACCACATACTTGATAGTGAACTGAGGGAATGACTGGCTGGATACCCATTCGGGAATGTCATCACAGGTTACTTGGTTCACACAGTGTTCATCCATGAGGGCTTCAGTGAGTAATGACTTCAGCTTAGGTAGGTCGGTCATGTCAATGTCAGCCAGCACGGCAATAGCTGGCGTGTCTAGCGATGGGATTACGAGTAGTAGGTTTAGTTTCCTTTTCATTGGTTTGTTATTGGTTTGGTTTGGTTTGGTTTGGTCTGGGTTTAGTCTTCGGACATCATCAGCAAGGGCTTCAATGTAAGACCACACGTTAAGTGCGGGGTGATCCTCAAATACTTCCCACGGATGATCTTTGATGTGCTCAAGGATGTCATCCTCATCACCATACTCGAAGATGTCGGCAGGGAATGGTGTTGATAAGAAGTGTGCACTTGCCCACACTAGGCTTTGTTCT
>Ga0102815_10000289_pt1 | contig 36167 bp, 31 predicted proteins | sample ColrivemetaGS759_FD_79113 | JGI IMG/M metagenome (GOLD analysis project Ga0102815, IMG submission 79113) | Estuarine microbial communities from the Columbia River estuary - Ebb tide ETM metaG S.759 | ecosystem: Environmental > Aquatic > Marine > Intertidal zone > Estuary | place: USA: Columbia... | reverse complement strand
ATCTCCACAGGCACGAAAATCGCGCGTGGCGGGCATTTCACGCAATATCCAAAGCTGCATACGCCTGATCATCTCTATCTGTTTCACCTGAAATTCTGCGACTTTCCAAACTATGTAGAGACAATGAATGCCCGCAATGCCGTCACCGTAGCGACGGGCGCTTCGGTGAAAGAAGCCTCGATTGGGCGACATTGGTTTGTAGAAGCACGCGGCGAAGATCGCGCCGAATTTGACGCCTTTGCTGACTTAGAGCAGGTCGAAGGCTTCGATATGCGGCCCTATCGCAAAAAGATGCATCGTAGCTTCAAGGCGCGCGGAGAGACCGGGTTCTACGAATTTGATCGCCCCGATTATCCTTTGCAATTTCAGCTGCCAGAGCGGTTTAATGGAGTGATTTAACCCCTAGCGCGTAGAAATCTGATGCAGGGGCGTTGATCGAATAAATTCTACTAAAGCCTCTGCGGTTTGCTCGGGCGCCGTGTCAGGAAAGAAATGCCCACCTGGAATGCCTTTTGCGTCCATTTTGCTCAGTTGGTCAGCCCAAGTGCTGGCGACATCATAGGCTTTGCCCATAGCGCCATCGGCGCCCCACAAAACCAAGGATGCAACATCAACAGTTCTCTTTAAGTCGTTGCTATCAAGATGAAAATCTATTTCCAAAGCGGCTCGGTAATCCGCACACATGCCTCGGATGGTCTCAGGGTCTCGCCATGCTGCGCGATAGGCGGCCATTTGTTCCGGCGCAAAATCTTCAATTCGCGCAGCGCCCCAACCCAAGAGGCAACTCTCGAAATACGCGTCCGGGTCATGCCCGATCATAGTTTCCGGAAACGGAGCAGGCTGAGCCAGGAAAAACCAATGGTAATAGGCCTTTGCTACGTTCCGTGAAAGTTGATCGAGCAATAGATGCGTTGGAATTATATCCATCAGCGTCAGCGACGCGATCTGATCCATCCTATCATCTAAAGCCATTCGATGCGCTGTGCGTGCGCCGCGGTCATGCCCCACCAAATGGTAGGAGCCATGGCCCAAGTCAGCCATCAACCCAGCCATGTCGCGCCCCATCGCCCGAAACGAATAGTCCTCAAGCGCCGATGGCTTATGTGATGCACCATATCCCCGCAAATCGGGCGCAACGACGCAAAAGCCTGCCTCCACCAATCGCGGTGCTATCTTCGCCCACATTGCTCTGTTTTGCGGAAAGCCATGCAGGAGCAAGATGGGCTCTCCACGTCCAGCAGAGCTATAGGCAATCGCCCCTTCCGGTCCTTGCCAAACGGCATCTTTGAAGCCCGGGATCATTCTGCCAAAGCCATGATGACCCGCGCCCAAGACCGGGTGCCGAGGTGGAATGAGCGCAGATCGTATTTCTCGTTTGGCGAATGGATCAGGTCATCATCATTTCCCCATCCCGCAAGAACCACATCCATTCCCAAGAGGTCTTGGAAATGGCCGGCAATCGGGATCGATCCGCCGCATCCTGCAAACACCGCAGGGCGTGGCCATTCAGCGGAAATCGCCTTTCGCGCTTTTTCAAATGCCGGATTATCAAGCCGCATCACGCTGGCACCGCTGCCTTTTTCATGTGGATAGTCGATTTTGCAATCGTCAGGCAGAAAAGTGAGCATGTGCTTTTTGAATGCAGCTAGAATTTTTTCTGGGTCTTGTTGTCCGACCAAACGGAACGACACCTTGGCAGAGGCTTTGGAAGGGAGCACGGTCTTAAACCCATCTCCAATGTAGCCGCCCCAAATGCCGTTTACTTCTGCCGTCGGGCGCGACCAGATCATCTCCAAAGGCGTTCTGTCCTGCTCGCCCGCAGGAATAGATAAGCCAACATCTCCCAAGAAACGTGCATGATCGAAAGCCAAGTTCTGCCATTGTGCCCGAACCGTATCAGGTAATTCGGGCACATCATCGTAAAACCCTTCCAAGGTAATGCGTCCCGTGTCGTCATGTAACGCACCCAAGGCTTTTGAAAGTACGCGGATGGGGTTCATGGCGATCCCGCCATACATGCCGGAGTGCAAGTCCATCTCAGGGGCTGTTACGGTTACTTCTAGGCCCAAGAGCCCTCGCAATTGCGTGGTTATGGCAGGGGTGTCACGATCATAAAGGCCTGTGTCGCAGATAAGTGCCAGATCAGCCTTCAACTCTGCGCCAAACTCTTCGAGGTAGGGCACAAGTGAGGGCGAACCTGATTCCTCCTCTCCTTCGAAGAAAAAGGTGATCTTGCAGGGCAGTTTCCCATGCTCCGCAATAATCGCGCGACAGGCCTCGACAAAGGTCATCAGCTGGCCCTTGTCATCAGCGGCACCTCTCGCGCGGATAACTTTGCCTTTGGACGTTTCTTCAATAGAGGCATCGAAGGGGTCTTTGTGCCAAAGCGCAAGCGGATCAACGGGTTGAACGTCATAGTGTCCATAGAACAAAAGATGAGGCTTTCCCTCACCGAGATGCCCAACAACCATCGGATGTCCCGTGGTTGGGCGCTTCGAGGCTTCTGCGCCTAAACTCTTGAGTGCTTCCACCATCCAATCGGCGGCGCGATCAACATCGGGCTTAAATGCTGGATCAGTCGAAATGGACGGAATCCGCAAAAGCTCGAGAAGGCGCTCTACCGCGTCATCCATTTGATCATCAATTCGAGACAGAATGGCATCTAGGCTCATGTTATTTCCCTTACTTCATACCCGCTTGTTCGAAGCCTAGCAGGCCAACGGGTGCTGTCCAGAAGAGTTGATGCAGGTCAAATGCGACCCCGTGGCAATCTGTTACCTGTTGCCCTGCGAGCGAACGGATTATATCCAACATCAAACTTGAATATATGGCTGCGCCACATCTTTGGTGGCAGTCTGCGAACTGGAGGAATGTCGATGGATTTTAACGCCCATCTGGACCAAGCCCTGAGCAAACTGCACGAAGAAGGCCGTTATCGGACGTTCATAGATATCGAGCGCAAGAAGGGCCAATTTCCCCATGCGACATGGCGGCGTGATGATGGCAGCGAAGCTCCGGTTACAGTTTGGTGCGGTAACGATTACCTCGGAATGGGGCAAAACCCTGTGGTATTGGCAGCAATGCACGAGGCTTTGGACGCGACTGGTGCGGGCTCGGGGGGCACGCGAAACATCTCGGGCACAACCGTGTTTCACAAACGCTTAGAAGCCGAGCTTGCTGACCTGCATGGCAAAGAAGCCGCGTTGCTTTTCACGTCTGCATATATCGCCAATGACGCGACACTGTCGACGCTTCCAAAGCTTTTCCCCGGTCTTATCATTTACTCAGACGCGTTGAATCACGCGTCGATGATTGAAGGCGTCCGTCGGAATGGCGGAGCCAAGCGCATCTTCAAGCACAACGATATTTCCGATTTGCGGGCCAAGCTGGAAGCGGATGATCCGGCAACGCCCAAGCTGATCGCTTTTGAATCGGTCTATTCGATGGATGGCGATTTCGGCCCGATCAAAGCGATTTGCGATCTTGCCGATGAATTTGGCGCATTGACTTATATCGATGAGGTCCATGCGGTTGGAATGTACGGTGCGCGCGGGGCAGGGGTTGCGGAGCGTGACAACCTCATGCACCGGATCGACATCATCAACGGCACCTTGGCGAAAGCCTATGGTGTAATGGGCGGCTACATCGCAGCAAGCTCCAAGATGGTAGATGCTGTGCGCTCCTACGCTCCGGGTTTCATTTTCACGACGTCTTTGCCGCCTGCGATTGCTGTAGGTGCGGCGGCCAGTGTCGCTTTTCTAAAGACAGCCGCAGGCCAAAAACTGCGCGATGAACATCAAGAACAAGCCGCAAAACTAAAGCTGCGCCTTAAGGGAATGGGTCTGCCAATCATTGATCATGGATCGCATATTGTGCCTGTGATTGTAGGAGACCCCGTTCATACCAAAAAGCTGTCGGATATGCTTTTGGAGCGGTTTGGTATCTATGTTCAGCCGATCAATTACCCAACGGTTCCTCGAGGCACCGAGCGCCTGCGCTTTACCCCTTCGCCAGTGCACGGTAGTTCTGAAATCGAGACATTGGTGCGAGCCATGGATCAATTGTGGGCCGCCTGTGCGCTAAATCGTGCCGAAATGGCTGGATGATTTTGATTTTCCTGCAAAACCCCTTGCTCTGTGATACTTTAGGATCAAGAAAAAGGGACAATCCGAATCGAGAGATTGTGATTGAGCGTTGGGATTGGGGCAGGCAGATGATTAAACGCTGGGTTACGCGCACTCCAGAAGCAGAAGAGGTCAAGCCGAAAGGGTTTGACGATTTTGAGGTGCGCCTTGGCGACATCATGCGTGGCGAGCGTGCAACCCTTGGAAAGTCTCTCTTGGATGTGCAGCGCGAGCTTCGTATCCGTGCGAATTACATCGCTGCCATAGAAAATTGCGATCCCGGCGCGTTTGATACGCCCGGGTTTATTGCTGGTTATGTTCGGTCCTATGCGCGCTATCTTGGGCTCAACCCAGACGAGTCTTTCGCGCAGTTTTGCCGTGAGAGTGGGTTTTCATTAGCGCATGGTATGTCGGCCGAAGCGTCGTCGGTGCGTAAACACGCCCGAGTTCTTCCGGCGGATCGCGATCCGATTGCTATGCCCGCCACCCCATTTATTCCTGCCCGTGAGAGCTGGTTTGCCCGCGTGGAGCCCGGTGCGATCGGGTCAATGTTCGTTCTGGTCGGACTGATCGGAACCTTGGGTTTTGGCGGCTGGACAGTCTTGAACGAAGTTCAGCGCGTGAAATTCGCGCCGGTCGAGAACATTCCAAGCGTGTTGTCCAACCTCGACCCACTGGCTCAAGCAACGCAATCAGCGAACGGCGCACCGCAGGACACGATTACTGCCCAAAGCCAAGCTGGGACTGGGGTCTTTAATCCTCCCACCGACGCACTTGATCGGATCTATCGTCCGCAAGCGCTAGATGTTCCAGTGTTGGTGGCTCGCGATGCCCCGATATCGACGCTTAATCCTGACACTTTGGGGACGTTTGCTTCAACGCAAATTGCTCAGCCTGATCAGATTGGTGGCGTCCCACCTGCGAGCTCTGCGTTTCCTCAAGTCAATGATGGCCCAATGCCAGAGCTGCAACTGGTTGCTGTGCGTCCGGCTTGGGTGCGGGTCCGTTCTGCCGATGGCAGTGTGATTTTTGAAGGAATCATGGAGGCCGGAGATAAATGGCCCGTGCCTTCGCTAGAGGAGCCTGCCACACTTCGTGTTGGTGAATCCGGTGCAATCTATTTTGCAGTCAATGGTAAGCATTTTGGTCCGGTCGGGCCAAAAGGGACTGTAACTTCGAATTTGGCTCTGTCGGTTGAAAGCCTTACGCAGACATACGCTTTGGCGGATCCAACTGCAGACCAAGATCTTGCGCGCACCGTTGCCGAAGCCCAGATCGCTGGATCGTCAAACGAATAGCGCTGTCGATTTCCTGCTTTGGCGCGATTGCCTCATCACGGCCAAATGCATATGTTAGAAATAACATTTGCATGCTGAAAGCGCTTCTATGTCCTTGAATCACATTCGCCCCTGGCGGAATATCTATCGCCGCAAATCCCGTCAGATCATGGTGGGCAATGTGCCCGTAGGCGGCGATGCACCCATTACGGTGCAGACAATGACCAATACGCTGACAACGGATATCAAAGGCACAATCGCGCAAATCCAACGGTCGGCAGATGCTGGAGCAGACATAGTCCGAGTTTCTGTCCCAGATGAAGACTCGGCGCGGGCGCTCAAAGAAATCGTTCGCGAAAGCCCGGTGCCAATCGTCGCTGATATCCATTTTCACTATCGTCGCGGCATCGAGGCGGCCGAAGCGGGAGCAGCCTGTCTTCGGATAAACCCCGGGAATATCGGCGATGAAAGACGGGTGCGCGAAGTTATCAAAGCAGCGCGTGATCACAATTGTTCCATTCGCATTGGGGTGAATGCGGGATCATTGGAAAAGCATCTCTTGGAGAAATACGGCGAACCTACTCCTGACGCTATGGTCGAAAGTGGATTGGATCACATCAAGCTTTTGCAGGATAACGACTTTCACGAATTCAAAATCTCATGCAAAGCGTCAGATGTTTTCATGGCAGCGGCAGCATATCAAAAACTCGCAGATATAACCGATGCTCCGATTCACTTGGGCATTACCGAAGCTGGTGGATTGACGTCTGGCACCATTAAATCGGCGATTGGTTTAGGAAACCTTTTATGGATGGGTATCGGAGATACTATTCGCGTGTCGCTGTCGGCCGATCCCATTGAAGAAGTGAAGGTCGGCTATGAGATCTTGAAATCCCTAGGTCTTCGGCATCGCGGCGTTAACATTATTTCGTGTCCGTCCTGCGCCCGTCAGGGGTTTGACGTAATCAAGACGGTTGAGGCACTGGAAAAACGGCTAGAGCATATCAAAACGCCCATGAGCCTTTCCATAATTGGCTGTGTCGTGAATGGTCCGGGCGAAGCATTGATGACGGACGTTGGTTTCACCGGCGGCGGCAATGGTGCCGGGATGGTATATTTGGCCGGCAAGCAAAGCCATAAGATCACGAATGATCAGATGGTGAACCACATTGTCGAACAGGTTGAGCGAAAAGCGGCGGAGCTAGCCGCGCAAGAAACTGAGGCATTGGGCAAATAGCCCTTAGGTGCCACAGAAGGTTTGTCGGACTGCATTTTCATCGGTCGCAGGGGTCGTTAAGTCGGCGAACTCCTGTGCCTCGCTGTATGGCGCGCAGATTGCCTTCAAAAGGCGGTGAAATGGTCCATAGTCTCCGACTTTTCCCGCTTGGATCGCCTCTTCAACCCGGTGATTTCTCGGCACAAGATAAGGGTTCGCAGCCTCCATGCAAGCAATGGGATCAGCCTCCTGCGACAATCTCTTCTGCCACGTAATTTGCCATTCATCGAACAATCGAGGTTCCAAGAACTGATCGCGTGGTTTTGCGTTTTTGGTCAAAGCATGGAACGTATTGGTAAAGTCTGCTTGGCCCTTCGCCATCGCTGCCAGCAACCCGTCGATAAGGGCGGCATCTTCTGATGTAGCTGCCGACAAACCAATCTTGCGCCCAAAGGTTTTGACGCGGGCGGCCTCCATCTGTGCGGGCATTGCCTCAATCAATGCTTGCCACTTTGGCAATTCGGCCTCTGGGTTATCCTCTAGGGCTAAGAGAGCAGAGGCCAATTGAGCAATATTCCAAACGATAATCTTGGATTGGTTTGAGAAAGCATAGCGCCCAAATTGGTCGATCGAGGAATACAAGGTATCGGGATGATAAGCCTCCATGAAGGCCGCAGGTCCATAATCAATGGTTTCGCCCGAGAGAGTTGTGTTGTCTGTATTCATGACGCCATGAATAAATCCCAAACCCATCCATTTGGCGACAAGCGATACTTGACGGGTGATGACTTCGGAAAGCATTTCAAAAGGGGTCTTACTCCCGGGATAATGGCGGTCGCGCGTATAGGTATAGAGTGCACGCAATCCGTCAAAATCGCGCCGCGCCGCGAAATATTCAAAACTACCGACCCGAATATGCGAGGACGCAACTCTCGTAAGGATCGCGCCGGGTAAAGGGCGCTCACGCAGGACGGTTTCACCTGTCGTGACAGCCGCCAAAGCGCGCGTCGTCGGAACACCTGCGGCATGCATGAACTCTGACAAAAGGTATTCACGCAGAACGGGCCCAAGCCACGCCTTGCCATCGCCCGACCGAGAGTAGGGCGTGCGACCAGACCCCTTGAGCTGGAGGTCCAATCGCGCACCTGTCGGAGTGACTATTTCACCAATAAGGAGCGCTCGTCCGTCACCAAGCTGAGGTGAGAAATTGCCAAATTGATGCCCAGCATAAACTTGAGCCATCGGAGTTGCCCCTTCAGGAACCTCGTTACCGGAGAAAACCCTCGCCAAGACCTCTGGGTCACGTGCATCAATTCCAAGTGTCGAAGCCAACGTTTCATTAAAAACAATCAGTTTTGGTGCGGGCGCATGAGCCGCCATCTGCCGAGTGTAAAACCGCTCTGGAAGGGATTGATAGCTGGTGTCAAAATTGGCGAAAGGCATGGTTTCTTTCCGTCGAATGAAGGCTGATCAAAGGCGGGTCTGCATCAACCGTCCGTCATCGGCGGCTATAAATCCAGATCGGATAAACAGACGCTCTGCAGCGACTGGGATATAGGCCGACAACTGACACACGCCATGTTCTGCAAGGGATTTGCCCATGGCCACAAGAACTTCCCCCGCCATGCCGCGCCCGCGTACTCCGGGCCTGATCCACAGCGTTTCCAAACGGCCAATCAATCCAGATACATCTGGCGACCAACCAAAAGAAAATGCTGCAAAGCCAACGGGGCTGACTTTAGGCCCCAAGAGCCAAACGGCGCCATGAGGAGAGCCATCCAGCAAGGGGGCAAATGCGGCTCGCCGCTCTTCATCGTTGCGTGAAACGCCCATTTCCAGATCATATTGAGCGGTAAGGGCGCTAAGACGAGAGGCGTCTGCGGTGCCGCAAAGGTGGAGTGCGGTCACAGCTTGGCCAACCTTTCTGTTAAGAGATCAAAAAATCCATCCGCATCTATTTGGTTGAGGAAAAGAGTGTTTGGAGGGCGAGAAGTGACCCGCCACCAGTCGGCGACAGTCATGCCCATGGTCAATTCTGAATGGGTTTCGATCTCAACGTTGATGAAGCGCCCCGAAAAAAGGTGTGGTGCAAGCAGAAATGCGGTGACGCAGGGATCGTGAAGCGGGGCACCGGGGCTTCCGTATTTTTCTTTGTCGAAACGCTCGAAAAAATCGGTCATTTGAGCGACAGCGATGCCCACAGGTGTGCCAAGAGCTCGGAACGCGTCATTGCGGGCTTTGGTCACCAGCGCTTTGTGGGTTACATCAAGCGGCACAGCTGTGAGCGGCACACCCGAGCGAAAAACGATGTGGGCGGCCTGAGGATCTACAAAGATGTTGAACTCTGCTGCGGGGGTAATGTTACCAACTTCAAAATAGGCTCCGCCCATCAGCACGATTTCTTGCACACGAGAGATGATGTCAGGAGCCTTTTCAAAAGCCATTGCGATATTGGTTAATGGCCCAAGTGGACAAATCGTAACGGTGCCGGGCGGCTCAACGCGCAGGGTTTCGATCAAGAAATCAATGGCATGTTGAGCTTGAAGCGTCATTCGCGGCTCGGGAAGGGTTGGCCCGTCGAGACCAGTTTTCCCATGCACATGTTCGGCAGTGACCAGATCGCGCCCAAGAGGGCGATCACAACCCGCAAAGATTGAGATATCTGGGCGACCAGCAAGTTCACAAACTTTTCGCGCATTAAGCGTGGTCAGGTGAAGTGGCACATTGCCAGCCACACAGGTAATGCCAATTACGTCAAGCTCGACGGGACTGGCCAAGGCTAGCAGGATGGCGACAGCATCATCTTGGCCGGGATCTGTATCGATGATGATCTTGCGCGGGGCCATGGTGCTTCCTCATTTTTGCAAGAAAGACCGTGCACTTAACCCCGCGGACTGTCCAGAGTGAGCGCTGCGCTTCACGCTGAAATGGCGAGAATGAAGCCCGCCACACATAATTGGTGTGGCGGGCTATCATCTAAAATTAGCCATCAAAATCAACGGTTTCAATCAGTTTCAGCGCTGCTGGACGCAGCTTTGCCAGCTCCATCAGATTGACCGTATCTGCGGTAAAGCCTCCCCAGCTCTTTACCAGCTCGTCCGGTTCCACACCGGGTGTGATGGGATATTCGGCATTTGCTTCAGCATAGATCTTTTGGGCGGCTGGGGAGGTAAGGAACTCCATCATCTTCAGCGCGTTTTCTTGATTGGGCGCGGATTTGGTCATCGCGACCCCAGAGATATTCACATGGGTGCCCCCATCTTTGAATGTGGGAAACTCGATCCGGACAGAGTCTGCCCAAGCCGTCTGTTCAGGGTCTTTCAGCATTTCGGCCATGTAATACGTATTGCCGAGGGAAATGTCACATTCGCCAGCCCAAATGGATTTAACTTGGCCGCGGTCGTTGCCCTCTGGTTTCTTGGCGAGATTGGCTTTGACGCCTTCGAGCCAAGTTTTCGTGTCGTCTGCGCCCAGATGATGCAGCACAGCCGCGACCAAGGCAACGTTATAGGCATGGGTGCCCGGGCGAGTGCAAATGCGGCCTTTCCATTTGGGATCAGCCAGATCTTCGTAGGTGGTGATTTCACCCAGTGCGACACGGTCTTTCGAGGCGTAAATAATGCGCGCGCGACTGGTCAGCCCCCACCAATGATTGGCGGGATCGTGGTATATTTCTGGCACATTTGCTTTGAGCACGTCGCTTTCGACGGGTTGCGTAACCCCGGCCTCTACGATTTCGGCCAAGCGGGCGATATCGACTGTCAGCACCAAATCGGCAGGGGAGCGGTTGCCTTCTGCGACCAGCCGCTCGACCATGCCCTTCTCTAGATAGGCAACGTTTACGGCAATTCCTGTTTCTGCGGTGAAAGCATCGGTCAGAGGTTTGATCAACTCTGGCTGACGATAGGAGTAAATGTTCACCTCATTTGCGAGTACGGGCAGTGAGGTGCTCGCAAGGAGGAGGGCAGAGAGGGCAAAGGGACGCATCGAAATCTCCGGCTGCGGTTTGTTTTCTGCCTCCATATTTCCGACAAAAACACTCAAGTCAATACCTGAATATTTTACTCAGATAATTTTCCGGCCCGTGCAGCCCGGTCAGAGGCCCGCGCCTCGTTCCAATACCCATCCATTTCATCTAGATTTGATTGCTCGGGGGTTTTGCCAAGTGCGGCGAGGCGAGTTTCTATATGGTGAAAGCGTCGCGTAAATTTCGTATTGGCGCGCCGAAGAGCAGCTTCGGGGTCGATGCCCCAATGCCGGGCAAGGTTGGCCATAACAAACAAGAGATCGCCGAATTCGTCTTCGACATCATCGGAGCTAAGATTTTGACGCGCGTCTTTCAATTCGGCAATCTCTTCGGTCAGTTTGGCAAGGACCTGCCCATCATCAGGCCAGTCAAAGCCAACGCGTGCGGCACGTTTCTGCAATTTGACCGCGCGCATCAGGGCTGGCAGCCCAAGAGCCACCCCATCAAGCACGCCATTTTGTGTTTTCCCCGCGCGCTCGGTGGCCTTTATCTTTTCCCAATCCGCAGTTTGTTGTTCAGCTGTTTTTTCCCGCGATTCAGGACCAAAAACATGGGGATGCCGCGAGACCATTTTGTCGGACATGGTATTGGCCACATCATCAAAGCGGAAATACCCTGCTTCCTCGGCCATTTGAGCGTGAAAGACCGATTGAAACAGCAGATCACCCAACTCCCCCTTTAGATCTTCCCAATCTTCGCGTGCGATGGCATCCGCGACTTCATAGGCCTCTTCGATCGTATAGGGCGCGATAGATGCGAAGTCTTGTTCCAGATCCCAAGGGCAACCGTGCGCCGGATCACGCAGCGCACGCATGATGGCGAGCAGGCGGGGCATTCCGCCTTTTGGATCATGGATTAAGCTCTCGTCGGCCATTGCGGCGCTCCCGTCATTCGTGTTCTTTGATCAAAAGGTGACTGACAGGCGCGAGGGAGTCCAGAGATGGCGGTGATCAACCGAATTGCAGGCTATTCCGAGGAGATGGCAGCCTGGCGCCAGCATTTGCATGCCCATCCTGAGTTGGCGTTTGATTGTGTGAACACGGCTGCCTTTGTCGTGGAGCGGTTGAAGGCGTTTGGGATCGAAGAAATACACGGCGGATTCGCCAAGACCGGGCTGGTTGCGTTGATCCATGGGAAAGAGCCCGGTCCGGTGATTGGTCTGCGCGCGGATATGGATGCGCTTCCGATCCCGGAAGAGACTGGGCTTGACTATGCGTCGATGGTGCCGGGGGTGATGCATGCTTGTGGGCATGACGGGCACACTGTGATGTTACTTGGAGCGGCGCGATATCTGGCAGAGACGCGGAACTTTGCCGGGACGGTCGCGTTGATTTTTCAGCCCGCAGAGGAAGATGGCGGTGGCGCGAATGTGATGGTGCAAGAAGGGGTGCTGGATCGGTTTGGCATTTCGGAGGTCTATGCGCTGCATAACGCACCCGGTGTGCCAGAGGGGCAATTCTACACCACCCCAGGACCAATCATGGCCGCGGTGGATACGTTTCACATTCATGTAAAGGGCCGGGGTGGACATGGAGCAATGCCGCATGAGACGGCAGATCCGGTAATTGCGGCTTGCGGGATCGTTCAGGCTATTCAAACCATCGTGAGCCGTAACCATTACGCGCTCGATGATCTGGTTATTTCTGTCACGCAAATCCACACTGGAACGGCTGAAAATATCATACCCGAGACAGCATATATCAACGGAACTGTGCGGACATTTGCAAAAGAGGTGCAAGCCCTGGTGCAAAAGCGGATGGCTGAGATCGTGCAAGGCGTGGCGTCGGGGTATGGAGTGACGGCGGAACTGACCTATGATGTGTGGTATCCTGCAACGATCAACACCCCGGAGAAGGCCGCGTTTGCAGCTTCTGTCGCAGCTGAGGTTGTTGGGGAGGCAATGGTGATCCCAGAGGCGGGGCGCGAGATGGGGGCAGAAGACTTCTCTTACATGCTGGAAGCGCGGCCGGGGGCCTATCTTTTTCTTGGACAGGGCGAGGGGGCAGGCTTGCACCATGCTAAATATAACTTCAACGATCAGATCGCCCCGATTGGTGCTTCATTTTTCGCCCGGCTTGCCGAGCGCGCCTTGCCTTTGAAAGGATGAACCATGGCTCTGGAGGATGCAAAAACCCAAGTTGATCAGGCCTTCTCGCGGCAAGACCTGCGCGGGCTCAGCTTTGAGAATGCTTTTGGTGGCGCGGTGAGTTTTCTGCGGCGACGCTATAGCAAGGATTTGTCGGGCGTAGATATTGCGGTGACGGGCGTTCCCTTTGATCAGGCGGTAACGCATCGGACAGGCACGCGCTTTGGGCCTCGTGCAATCCGGGAAGCGTCGTGTTTGCAGCCCTATGATCCGCCCTATGGCTGGGGGTATGACCCATTGGGGGAGTTTGCTGTAGTCGATTACGGCGACGTTGCGTTTGACTATGCCAAGGTTGCGGATTTTCCGGCCACCTTGCAGGCCCATGCGGCGAAGGTTCTCGCGGCGGGATCAGCGATGATCACATTGGGGGGCGATCACTTTATCACGCTACCCATCCTTAAGGCGCATGCAGAAAAATATGGGCCGCTTTCAGTGGTCCAGTTCGACGCACATTCTGACCTGTGGCAAGATGATGATTTCGACCGGATCGACCACGGGACATTCATGTATAAGGCTGTCAAGCTGGGTCTCATTGACCCAAAGACCTCTGTGCAAGTGGGTATTCGCACGGAGTGCCCAGATTACTTGGGTGTAAATATGATCGATGCGCGCACGGTCCATGAGGTTGGGCCAGTTGAGATTGCACGTCGGGTTCGAGAGATCGTTGGCACGCGCGCTTGCTATGTGACCTTTGATATTGATTGCCTCGATCCTGCTTTTGCTCCAGGCACCGGCACGCCTGTTTGGGGCGGGCTATCGAGCGCACAAGCTGCAATCATCCTCCGAGAAATGGCGGGAATTTCCTTGGTCGGGGGTGATGTGGTGGAGGTCTCGCCGCCTTTTGATCACGGTGCAATTACTGCCGTGGCAGGCGCGCATGTCGCGATGGAGTTGATTGCTTTGTGGGGTTGGACGCGTCGGGGGCAAAAGCCATGATTAAAGTGTTCTTTTTTTTGTTGGGAGCTTTGGGGCTTTTTGCGCTTTACGTTCGCGTGGCGCCGAGCGATCCCGCACGCTGGCATGTAGAAGTGCACGGCGAGACCGCAACATTTGAGGGTGGGACGCTGCGTGTTTTGGCTGGGCGGGCAAGTTCGCTGGCGACCTTATCGGAAATTATCACTGCCGAACCTCGGACCCGGCTTTTGGCAGGATCAGTTGAAGAGGGGCGCATTACGTTTGTTACTCGCTCAAAACTCTGGGGTTTTCCCGACTACGCCACCGTAGAAGCACGCGGCGACGACTTGGTGATCTGGTCTCGGCTGCGGTTCGGGAAGTCTGATCTTGGGGTGAATTCAGCTCGGGTCACGCGCTGGATCGCGGCTTTGGGGCAGTGACGAGGTTTCACAACCATCTCGCGTCTTGCGCCACATCGGCACATTCAACGACATCTGGCATTGCGCCATAAAGGCGCGGCCATCAACAAAGAGACAGATGCTTTCGCCCAATTCGATGCGGTTGCGCTGCTTGTCCGTACAATAGCAATCTATGGTTTTTTGTTGTGCGAGCGTGATTGGCGGCTTGGGCGAACAATCCGCAAGGGCAGGGGTTGCAAGTACACACAGAAGCAACAAGCGCATCTTAGGAGTCTATCACAGTCTAGGGGCTTGACCAAGCGGCGTGCATCGGGAATGGCAGAGGAATGATACCTCAAGAGCGCCTTTTCCAGATCGAACGACGGTTCGCCTTCCTTGAAGCCAAATTGGCAGAGGGGGGCGGGGATATTGTGGCTTTGGGTCGGGAGTATTCAGAGCTGCGTCCGGTTGTTGCAGAAATCTCCGCGTGGAAGCTGTTGCAACGAGATTTGGAGGAAGCACAAGGCTTGCTCGCTGATCCTGAAATGCGAAATCTGGCGGAGCAAGAGATTGGCGCGCTGAAAGAGCAGCTTCCCGAAGCGGAGCAGCGGTTGCGGATTGCGTTGTTGCCAAAAGACGCGGCGGATGCGCGCCCGGCAATTTTGGAAATTAGGCCGGGCACGGGGGGCGAGGAAGCCGCACTTTTTGCGGGTGATTTGCTGCGAATGTATCAACGGCATGCCGAGGAGAGCGGCTGGTCGTTCCAGCTTTTGGAATTCCAGAACACGGATCTGGGCGGCGTCAAAGAAGCGGTGGCTCGGATCGCAGGCGAGGGTGTATTTTCGCGGCTGAAGTTTGAATCGGGGGTTCACCGGGTTCAACGCGTGCCTGTTACAGAAGCAGGAGGGCGCATTCATACATCGGCGGCGACAGTGGCCGTGTTGCCAGAAGCCGAGGATGTGGAGATCGATGTTCCCGCTTCCGATATCCGGATCGATACCATGCGTTCATCTGGTGCGGGCGGGCAGCACGTAAACACCACCGACTCGGCAGTTCGGATCACTCATATTCCCAGTGGAATCGTCGTCACCTCGTCTGAAAAGAGCCAACACCAAAACCGAGCCAATGCAATGGCGGTGCTAAAGGCGCGGCTGTTTGATCTAGAACGGCAAAAAGTAGATTCGGCGCGGGCGGCGGACCGACGGTCGCAGGTCGGCACCGGGGATAGGTCGGAACGGATTCGCACGTATAACTTCCCGCAAGGCCGGATGACCGACCATCGGATCAACCTGACACTTTACAGCCTCGACCGGATTATGGACGGGGCGATTGATGACGTGTTGGACGCATTGGTCGCCAATCATCAGGCGGAACTATTGGCGGAGATGGACCAGTGACGCTTGGGGAAGCGCTGCGTGAAGGAGCACGGCGGCTGGCGGGGCGGGGGGATGGGGTGAGGGAGGCGCGGATTTTGATGGCGCATCTTTTGGGGCTCACTCCAGAACAGCTCTTTATGGCGGAAAACGAGAAGTTTACCGACCGCACGGTGTGGGAATCGCTGCTAGCACGACGTTTGAACGGCGAACCTGTGACGCGGATCATTGGGGCGCGGTCGTTTTGGGGCCGGAGTTTCCGAGTGACGCCAGATGTCTTGGACCCGCGCCCAGATACGGAAACCCTGATCGAGGCAGCGCTTGGCTTGGCTGTTCCAGAGCGCGTGCTTGATCTGGGCACCGGGTCGGGGTGTCTCGCGGTGACGCTTTTGGCGGAATGGCCCACGGCAATTGGGGTGGCGACCGATCTGTCCGGTGCGGCGCTCAGGATTGCAGCAGAAAACGCTGCGCGTCATGATGTGGCGGATCGGCTGGAGCTTGTGCAATCAAACTGGTGGGCCGAGGTGTCGGGCACCTATGATCTGATCGTTTCCAACCCTCCCTATATTCGCGCCGATGAAATGGCGGGTCTGGGGGAGGAGGTTTTGCGGTTTGATCCTGTGATGGCCTTAACGCCGGGTGGCGATGGGTTGCAGGCCTACCGAGATATCGCAGAAGGATTGACGAATTTTTTACGCCCCAGTGGCACGGTCATGGTTGAGATAGGCTGGGAGCAGGGGGCGGATGTTTGCGCGATTTTCGCGGCCAAAGGCCTGAGCGCTGTTGAAGTGCTGCGCGATATGGAAGGGCGCGACCGTGTTGTGCGTGCCAAACGGGATTAATTCGGTAGGTTTTGGCATTTCCTCTTGTATCGGCTCGCCATGCATGATTATTCAGACCCAGTTGAAGTGAAGACTGCTCTGGTAGTCCCCTCGACTGAAAGCCAACACATCGCAAAACCGGACAGGCTTTGGCGCGATAAGCGCAAGTTCCGGGCAAAGCGCATTGAATTCGGGCCGGACGAAAGGTCACATGAGATCTTCTAAATCACGCTCGCGGTCGAAGGCGAACCGCAACAATTCCAATCAGGGCCGTAACCTGGGGAACATCATCAACCGGGTGTTCGACAGTTCGGGCCCCGAAGGTAAAGTGCGCGGTACGCCGCAGCAAATTATCGATAAATATAACCAGTTAGCCCGCGATGCGGCTCTGTCTCATGACCGGGTTGCTGCGGAAAACTTCCAGCAACATGCCGAGCACTATCTGCGGATGTTGGCGGAGGCGCAAAAGGAAGCGGATCGGCACCGCGAAGAGCAGGACCGGATCAACCGGGACCGCCAAGCAGAGCGTGACCGTGACCGTGAGCGGGACCGCGAACGTGCGGCACGCCAAGAGCGCGAGAGCGGCGGCGCGCCGCAAGATCGCGAGAATGGCAGCCAGCAGCAAGGTGGCCAGCAGCAGGGCGGCCAGCATCAAGGTGGTCAGCAGCAAGGTGGTCAGCCGCAAGGTGGTCAACAAAACTACCGTGACCGGGAGAGAGATCGCGATCGCAACCGCAATCGCGACCATGAAACCGATCTGGCAGATGCCCCTCAGCCTGACGTGGTTGATCCGCGCGGCGTGAGTGGAGAGGAAAGCATTTTGGTGGAGACACCAGAGAGCCGACCGCTACAGGAAAAGCCTGCGCCCATCGCCTCAAATGACGGGCAAGCCGCAGAAAAGCCTAAAGCACCGCGTTCGCGGGGACCCCGTAAGCCCAAGGCAGAAAAGCCCGCAAGCGACGTGGTTGTATCCGAGCCGCCTGCGTCTGACGCGGCTGAATAACCCAAAGATTTTGGAACAGTTTTGAACCCCTGCATCTGAAAAGATGTGGGGGTTTTGCTTTGGTTGCATTCGCGCAGCACTCGGCGCAGTCTGGGCGAAACGGCAGGTGGGAGAGCAAAAGATGGCGTTAGGTTACAAGGACTTGTTGGCACGCGCGGATCAAGCGGTGGCCTCTGTGGAGAGTGACGTTGCACAGAGCACACGTGCGCGGGACGATGTGATATTTGTCGATATTCGCGACCCCAGAGAATTGGAGCGCGAGGGAATGATCCCCGGCGCGAAACATGCTCCACGCGGTATGTTGGAGTTTTGGATTGATCCAGACAGCCCCTATCACAAGCCTTGGTTGGCCGAAGGCAAAACCTATGTGTTTTATTGTGCTTCGGGGTGGCGCTCGCTTTTGGCAGCAGAGATTGCACAAGAGATGGGTTTGAAGGCAATGAGCCTTCGGGGTGGGTTTTCAGGCTGGAAGGCTGCGGGGCGCGAGGTTGAAGAGCGCAAGCCTGCCTCGTAAGGCGCAGCGCCTATTTGGCGGCCACAAGACGGGCCAGCGCGCAAAACCGTTCGAGATCGACGGTTTCTGCCCGGTCTGTGGGTTTGATCCCGGCAGCGATAAGCTTGTCTTCAATCTCGGGCACGAGCCCCTTTAAGGCGGCGCGTAGCATCTTGCGACGCTGATTGAATGCCATGGCAACAACACGTTCGAGAACCTTTGGATCGGCGGCAAAACGCGGTGATTCCAATGCTTTGAGATGCACAACGGCGCTGTGGACCTTGGGGGGCGGGGTGAAGGCTTCGGGGGGGAGTGTGAGCACGATGCGGGCGTCGCAGCGCCATTGGGCGAGGAGCGCAAGGCGGCCATAGGCTTTGTCTCCGGGGCGGGCCGTGATGCGCTCGGCGACTTCCTTTTGGAACATCAGGGTCAGGCTATCCCATACGGGTGGCCATTGAGCAGGGGTGAGCCAGCGGATCAAGAGCTCGGTGCCGACATTATAGGGAAGGTTCGCCACCACTTTGATCGGCGGTGTGAGATGCGCCAGCGGATCGACGTCGAGCGCATCTGCGTTGAGGGTCGTCAAGCGGCCGGGATAGGCGGCGCTGATCTTGGCCAAGGCGGGCAGGCAGCGAGAATCTTTTTCGATGGCAAGGACGTGTCGCGCGCCTTCGGCCAAGAGGCCACGCGTCAGACCACCCGGACCGGGGCCGACTTCGAGCACGTCTGCGCCTGACAAATCCCCCGCTGCACGGGCGATGCGCGCCGTGAGATTGAGGTCGAGCAGGAAGTTTTGCCCCAAAGCTTTTTTCGGCGCGATGCCATGGGCTTCGATGACGTCTTTCAGGGGGGGGAGGGAATCGATGCGGCTCATGGTTCTTGATGGCCGGAAAGGACCGCAGGGAGCAAGGATTAACCGAGCGTTCCGAATGGTTAACGCGGCGACGTGGCCAAAACGAATCGTCTGGTTTGCGTCTGGCTGGTGTCTGGCTTGCGTCATGACGTGGAGCGTGAAGCGAAACAGTTAATGCGCGTTTCGCATTCAGGCTCGATATGCGGACATTTGCGCCGCCATCTGCAAGGCATTGAGCGTGGAGGTCTCATCGGCGCGGCCTGTGCCGGCGATGTCGAATGCAGTGCCGTGATCGGGCGAGGTGCGGCGAAACGGCAGGCCCAGCGTGACATTGACGCCGCCTGCGAAATCGATGGTCTTGATCGGGATCAGGGCTTGGTCGTGATACATGCAGATCGCGGCATCATAACGTGCGCGCGCTGCGGGGTGGAACATCGTGTCGGCTGGCAGCGGCCCGGTGATGTTCATGCCAGTGGCGGCGAGCTTGGCGATCAAGGGCACGATGAAGGAGAGTTCTTCGGTGCCGATAGCGCCCCCTTCGCCCGCGTGCGGGTTGAGGCCAGCGATAGCAAGGCGGGGGGCGCTGATACCAAAGTCGCGGATCAACGCGGCATGGGTCAGGGTGATCGTGGTTGTCAGCAGTTCTGGTGTGAGGGCGCGGGGCACCTCGGCCAGGGGAATGTGGATGGTCGTGGGCACGACCCGCAGATCGGCGCAAGCGAGCATCATCACCACGTCGCGTTGGCCTGCGAGATGGGCGAGATATTCGGTATGTCCGGGAAACGCGAAGCCTGCGCCGTCTTTGAGTGCTTTTTTGTGGATGGGCAGCGTGCAGAGCGCGGAGGCGGCGCCGGATTGGGTCAGCGCAACGGCACGGGCGATGACGGCGATGATCTGGGCCGCATGGGCGGGCTGGGGGAGGCCGGGCACGCGGGCACCGTCAAACGGGTGGTCGAGCACGGGTAAACCATGGGGCAGCGCAGCGGCGGCCTCGGTTGGGTGTGCAATCACGCGGTGCGGTGTGCCTGCGGGCAGATGGCGTGGGTCGCCGATAAGGAAGAACGGTGGGCATTCCGCCCGACGATGCCAGAGCTTGGCGGCAATCTCGACGCCAACCCCTGCGGGCTCGCCACAGGTGAGTGCAATTGGGGCTGGGCCTTGGCTCATTTCTCGATGATGCGTGCGTCGGCCCGAAGTTCGGCGAGATAGCCGTTGGACAGGCTTTCGAGGCGCTTGTTTTGCAATTGGGCGCGGATGCTTTCCCGCTCGGCATCTGCCGCAATTTCAAGCGTGCTGTCGCAGAGCATCAAAAAGACAAGGGTTTCGCCATTTGAGCGGGTGAGCGCGGTCGAGACTTCGTAGCGGTCCAGCTTGGCCAGTTCCAATGCGACGTCTTGGGGGATTTCACCGGGCTTTTTGGCACCGCGTTCGAGTTGCTCTTCGGGTTTGCCGATATTGATCCCGTAGAGGTCGTCGCAGGTGTCAACCTTGGCCTTGATCCGGGCCGCTTCGGCCAAACCACTTTCGCTGCGCCCACCGGGAATATAGAGGGCGGCATATTCGATACTTGCGTATTCTGGCGCGGACACCCCTGTTTCTTCGATGCCACGCAATTGAAAGAGCGCGATGGCCCCTTCGAGCGGAATGGGCTCGGTCACTTGACCGGGCGCAAGGCCCAGAATTGCGGGGCGCAGCGCGGGGGGCAGATTTGTGATGGGCATCCAATTCAGCCGACCGCCATTGCCTTGGGTTGCAGAGGCAGAGTAGCGACGTGCCGCAGAAGAGAAGGCTTCTGGAGAGGTGATCTGAACCAGTTCGGCAGCGCGGGCCTGAGCGGCAAGGGCCTCTTGCGGCGGGGCGGGCAAGATGATCTCGGACAAGAGAACCCGGACATCGGAGCCTGCTGTGGCGGATTGAATGGCCCGGTCAATGTCACGGTCACTGACTTGAACCTTGGGCGCAAAGCGGGCCTGGATCAGATTGCGCCAAGCAAGGCCTGCCTCCACGAAGGCACGGAAGCTTTCCGGAGCCACGCCGCCGCCACCGATTGCGCGCAGGAACTGCTCGGTGTCCATATTCACCCGACCTGAGAATTCGGCCATGCCGACTTCGACTTCATCGGGCGCAGGTTCAAAACCCAGCACTTGTGCTGCTTCTAGTTTCAGGCGCTCTTCGATCAACTGTTCGCGGGCAACCTTTGCAGGATCGCCGGGCGCGCGCAGCATGGTGAGCAATTTGGCGCGCTGGTCGATTTCGAAATTTGTGACGATCTTGTCGTTCACGATATATGCCGGGGAGAAGAGGCCTTGGGCCGTGGCCAGCCGGGGCACCAAGGCCAGAGCGGCAGTGGCGGCGATCAGCAGGGTGCGTACGGAGGGGCGCATGTCTGTCTCCCTTTCACAGTTAATGGCAGGTTCGTGTATAGCTTGCATCGCGCGTTTTTGCACTGAATCCGCCTAGTGACACGGTAAACCCGAAATCGGTGGAGGGTGCAACGATCGTTGATGCGGTGAAGCGGCGCGACGCCGATAAGTTGATCTCGACGCATTCGTTCCGGTAGATCAAGCCAAGGCCTGCTTCGGCGGTTTTGTCGGAGGCGACATCGTAGCGCCAATTGGTTTTGGCCGACCAATGCTGGCTCATGCGCCATGTGCCGTCGAGGGACCATTCGGAAATGTCGACAGGACGCGCTTCGGCGGCATCGGCGCCAAGCCAGACATAAGACGCGCCAAGGCTATAGGCCGGGCGGAGCCATGCAAGGCGGGCTTCGGCTTTGGAGCCGCCTTTCTTTGCGGGATCGATCAGGCTGCGGAGCGTGAAATCAATGCCGGATTGATGCTTGATTTGGCCTGCAAAGAGGATGTCGGAGTTTTTGCCGTTCAGGCCGGAGCTGATGGAAAAGTCGGGCTGAGATGCGGCGTGCAGCACTTGGCCGAAGCTGAGAGACGAGCGCCAGCCCAAGCTGTCTTGCCGGGTCCATGTTACGCCATAGGCAAGGCTGCGGCCACGTTCGCGGCGGTCGGCGGCCGGAAAGCGTGAGAGGCTCAGGAGGTTACCCTCATCGAATTCTACATGCGTGCTTTCTTCGTTTGGAATGGCCGAGTTTGCCCCCCCGGCCCAGCCAAGGAGCATCACGGGTTCGATGATATGGGTGGTGGTCGCGGTTTGGCGCATCAAGGGCCAGCGCAATTCGAGGGTGCCATAGGGGGCCGCCGAGGCGGTATGGTCGGGGGCGGTGGTATCTTGATCGAGCCAGATGCTGTCGAGGGCGAGGCCGATAGTGGAGGCGGCGACGATGCCCGGACCGAAAAGCGCGCTGTGACGCCACTCGGCGCTGGTATAGAGGCGATTGATATCGCGTCCAACGATGTCGATATCCGAGTAGCGGTAATGGCTGTGGTATTCGGTGGCGAGGCGGATTTCTCCGCCCAAGAGCGCCGGGAAGTAGCGTTGTTCATGCCGGACGTCGCCAACGATTGTTGGCATGGTGCTGTTATTTTCGGTGGCGCGCAGAGTTTGATACCCAATCAGACCTGCCCGGGTGTAGCTGTCGCGGGTTACACGGGACACGGCAAGTTCGCTGTCGAGGCGGTCTTTGGCGTTGAAGCTGTATTCGACGGGGTAAGCTTTGTCTGATGTGGCTTCGATGTCAAAATCGAGTTTCCACCCGCCCAAAAGATCGAAATGCCCGCCACCGTTGAGCCAAAGGCGGGTGTCGGCGGGCAGGATGCCATCGCGGCTGATGGCGCCATCAAAGTTGATTTCGCCGTTTGTGAAGGCCTGTCTGTATCGCCATTCCAGTGTCTTGGTATGGGTGGCGATGTAAGGGCGCAACGTGAGGTCGCGGTGGTCGCCTAATTTGAAGAAATAGGGCACGACCACCCCAAACCCGAGCGTGGAGTTCTGCCGCAGCTCCGGGATAAGAAAGCCCGAGGCCCGTTTCAGAGTTGGATCTGGCAGGCGCAGGCGGGGCACCCATAAGAGCGGCACATCCTTGACCAAAAGCGTGGCGTCTTCGAAATAGAGCTGCCGTTCGGTTTGATCATGCAGCACGCGGCGGGCCCGAATTTGCCAAAGAGGGGTGGCATCCGTGGCGCAGACCCGGCAGGAGGTGGCGGCCACTTGGGCAAGCTGGGTGTAGCGCCCGCCAACCCGGTCGAGGCTTTGCGCGGCCAATTGCAGTTGTTGGTCGAACACCATGCGCGCCCCGGTCAGCAGACCATTTTGCAGCGCGGCATCCAACTCGCCCGCATCGGCCAGCACGCTGACCTCTGTGCCATCTTGCAGCGTGAGCGGGCCTTCCAACGTGATCTTGTCGGTGGTGCGGTCATAGATCACGCGCAGGGCGGTCAGGCGGCGCTCGCCTTGGACAATCTCGACGCTGCCTGAGGCTATCAGGCGGTTGCGGCTTTCAATCTTGAGCGTGTCTGCAACCAATACGGTGGGCAGGTCTTCCGCCGTCTGAGCGCGCGACGCAATCGGCGCAGACAGCGCGGCAAGGCCCGCACAGAAGAGTGCCGCTTGCAGGATGCGTTTGAGAGGCGGGCGGCAAGGGGCCATCAGCCATCCTCCATATGTAGCAAAAGACCCAAGGCGAGCATGACCGAGGCAATCGGCGGCGCCCAAGCGGCCAGGAGAATTGGGATTTGGCCGTTTTCACCAAGAATTTGACTGAAATTCCGGATGTAATAGAGGGTGAAGCCCAAGAGCACAGCCGAGAGCACGGCAATCCCGGTGCGGCCAAATCGTGCATGGCGCATGGTAAAGGCAGAAGAGATCAACACCATCGCCGTGAGAAAGAGCGGGCGGGCAAGTTCCATATGCAGCCAGACGAGATGACGGCGCGCAGAGAACCCGGCCTCTTCGAGTTGGGCGATATAGTCGGAAAGCGCCCAGATTGAAATTGTCGAAGGGACGCCGAAACTGTCGCGAATGCGGTCTTGGGTGAGCGAGGTGGCGACCCGGATGAGGGGGTCGCGCACGACGTGAGATTCGGGGTTTTGACCCGACGAAAAATCCCAGATCTTGGCATCTTCCAGATCCCATCCGCCGTCGGCCAAAGTGGCGCGCTGCGCTTCGATGCGGCGCTGTGGTGTGCCGTCCGGGGCGAATGTCAGGAAGGTGACACCTTGGAGACGGGTTCCATTGGCATTGGCGCTATTGGCTCGGATCACGGTTTGACCGTCGCGGTCGCCTTGGCGCAGCCAAAGGCCCTCGCTGGAGAGCGAGAGCACATCAGCCCCGCCGGATCGGTAGCGCTCGTAGAGAATTTCGTAGCGTTTGGAGGTGGCGGCAACGAGTGGGTTCAGCACGCCCACCGTCAAGACCCCGATCAAAAGCGAGACGATAACGGGCGCCATCAAGGTGCGGAGGCCAGAGCGGCCAACGGCGCGCGCCACCACCAGTTCAGAAGAGCGCGCGAGATTGAGGAAAAGCGAGACCGTCGCAAGGATCATCACCAAGGGCATCACGTTATAGATACCTTGTGGCGCGTTCAGCAGCGTGAGCCCCACGATTTCAGAAAAGCTGGTATCGGCTGAAAACCGACGCACCTGCTCGACGAGATCGATCAGCGCCATCAAGAGCACGAAAACCGTGAAGAGGCCAAGGAACACAGTCGCAAAGCGGCGCGCGAAATAAAAGTGCATCGTCATGCCGCGGCCTCGCTGGTTTCGGCCCTATACCGGCGAGGGCGGCGGGTGCGACCTGCCCATGCCAACAAGAGGCCGGACGTGACAAAGCCAAAGAGCGCGGGGCTGTACACCAGCGGCCAGAGTTCGGGATTGGAGCGAACCGGGTCGCTGGCAATTCCCTCGATGACTTTGAGCATGGCCAAGAGCACGAAGGCCGCAACGACCTGACGCCAGACGCCAAAACGGGAATAGCCACCGACAAGCAGGGTGGAAAAGCCAATGAGAGCGGCGACGATGCACAGCAGCGGTTGGGAAAAGCGCATATGGGCTTCTTCGAGCAAACGGCCCGGCGGCTCGCCTGCTTCCTTGGAGGCCGCGTATGGGTCGCGCAGGATTTCGAGGGTGGGAATGGTTTTGCGCCAGCGACCGGGGGACGCGGGCGGGGTGATCAGGCGGCTGATATCATACGAAAATTCGGAGAAATACGTCACTGACAAGAGAGTGGTTTCTGCGGAGAACACCTGAACCATGCCGTCAAACATCACGAGGCGGGTCGATCCATCGACATTGATGAGGGCCGCACGTGCCGCTGAATAGGTGGTGGCGCGATCGGGGTCGCGACGGTCCGACAGAAAGATATCTTCAAGATTGCCGTCTGGGCTGATTTCGCGCACGTAAAAGGTGATGCCTGTCGCGGGATGCAAAAAAGCCCCTTCGGTCAACAGCTTGGAGGTTACATTTTGCGCGATTTCGCTTTCGCGCAGGCGTAATTGCTGCAGCGAGGCGGGCACGAGAATATGGGTAAGAAGGCTCATCATCAGCGCGATGATGCAGCCGAAATAGAGCACCGGGCGCGCAAGGCGCCAAGGTGAAAAGCCTGTCGACTGCATGACCACCAATTCGCTGTCAGACGAAAGGCGGTTGGTAACATAAACGGCAGCTGCGAAGGCAGACATCGGCAACACGAGGCGGATGACATCGGGGAGCATGAGCGCAGTGAATTCAGCAAATACCTTGGCGGATTGGCCATCGCCGATCAGCCGATCAAACAGGCGCACAGCCTGATTGATCCAGTAGACCGCTACGAGGACCAGCGCGAAGAACCCAAACAGGATCATAAACTGCGCGAGCAGATATCTGTCGAATCTGGCCAATCGTCCCCCAACATCTGCCGTTCGCTTTCGTTGGAGACACTATACCAACGATTGCGCCGGGGGAACTGCCAACTGGTGCGACGCGGCGGCTGAATTGGCCAAGACACTGGCAAAGCAGAGGCCCGCGCGATAGATCTCGGCGGGAGACTGCCGATTATGGCCGGATCGGGAGGCGTTTGCCCTTTGAGATGGCTTGGATGTTTGGCACCTGTGACATGAGGAGCGCTGTGCGATGACGACCCCGATCAAGGTAAATGTAACGGCAATTCAAACCGACGGTTTGAGTGAAACCAAGGGGCGCATTGCGCTGGTGGTTGGTGCGGATGGCAAGCTTGATCCGGTAGCCAAGGCGGTAAACCGCGCCATGAAAGGCGCTTTGGCACGGTTTGTGGTGTCAGAAAACTTTGCCAAGATGAAACCGGGGCAAGTGGTGACGCTGGCTTGGCCTGCGGGATTGGCAGCAGAGGCGGTGGATGTGCTGCGGCTTGAGCGGCGCCCTACTGCGGAGGAGGCACGCAAGGGCGGTGCTGCCTTGGCCAAAGCAAAGGGCCGGGCCGCAATGCTCTTGGCGGCAGGTGGAAATGCGCGCGCCGATGAGATTGCGGCGGCGATTGCATTGCGGGCCTATGAGTTTGACGATCACAAAAGCGACCGCGCCAAGGACGTGGCATTGGGGCTGACTGTGATGGTGGCAAAGCCTGAGGCCATCACGGCGGATCTGGCCCCGCGTTTGGCGGTGGTTGAGGGGGTTTTCTGGACCCGTGATCTGGTGTCGGAGCCTGCGAATGTGTTGACCACGACGGAGTTCGCCAATCGTTTGAGCGGGTTAAGCGATATTGGTGTGACGGTAGAGGTGCTGGACGACGCGGCGCTGGAAAAGCTTGGGATGGGCGCGCTTTTGGCCGTGGGTCAAGGATCTGTCAGCCCGTCCAAAGTTGTGGTCATGCAATGGAACGGTGGTGAAAAAGGCGCAGCGCCCCTTGCGTTGATCGGCAAGGGTGTCGTGTTTGATACGGGGGGTATTTCGCTCAAGCCTGCGGCGGGCATGGAAGAGATGACCATGGACATGGGCGGCGCGGGCACTGTGGCGGGGGTGATGAAGGCACTGGCGCTTCGCAAGGCCAAGGCCAATGTGGTGGGTTTGGTGGGCTTGGTTGAGAATATGCCCTCGGGCAATGCGACCCGGCCCGGTGATGTGGTGCGTTCGATGAAGGGCGACACGATTGAGGTGATCAATACCGATGCTGAGGGGCGTTTGGTATTGGCCGATGTGATGTGGTACGCGCAGGAGCGGTTTAGCCCGGTGGGGATGATTGATCTGGCGACGCTGACAGGGGCGATCATCATTGGTCTGGGTCATGACAAGGCGGGCGTCTTTGCCAATGATGATGCGTTTGCGCGCGGATTTCTGAAAGTGGCGGAAGCCGAGGGCGAGGGGGCATGGCGCATGCCTTTGGGGAGTTACTATCACGACTTGATCAAGAGCCGGATTGCCGATGTGAAAAACACCGGAGGACGGCCGGGCGGATCGGCGACAGCGGCTGCGTTTCTGGAGCGCTTTGTCAAACCGGGCTGTCCATGGATGCATCTTGATATCGCAGGGGTGTGTTCGACGCCCGGCGAGACGACACTGGCGCCGCGCGGCGCGACAGGATGGGGCGTGCGGGCGTTGGATCGGTTTATCGCGGAGACGCAGGAGGGCTGATCCATGGGCGCGGCGCTGTTTTATCATCTGACGGGGCGGCCATTGGAGGCAACGGCACCTGTTTTGCTGGCAAAAGCGCTGGAGCAGGGGTGGCGCGTGTCGGTGCGAGGACGAGATCGGGCGCGGCTGGAGTGGCTGGATGAAGCGCTGTGGATGGGGCCGGAGGACAGTTTTCTGCCGCATGGGATTGAGGGAGGGCCGCAAGACGCGCTCCAGCCGATTTTGCTGTGCGAAGGGGTTCCGGCCAATGATCCCAAGGGGTTAATGTGTTTTGACGGGGCTGAGGTGAGTGCCGAGGAAATCGAGCGCTTTGAGCGGGTCTGGATCTTGTTTGATGGGCGTGATTCAGTCGCTGTAGAGCGGGCACGGGGCCAATGGCGCGCGCTGACTGGGGCAGGCTGCAAGGCGCAATATTGGAGCGAAGATCAGGGCCGTTGGGAAAAGAAAGCCGAGAGTTGAGGCACTGTGCCCAAAGGCACGATTGAGGAGGGCGGCGTGATGGAGCGCAAGGACCGGATTGACGGGTTTGGTGCGCTGGCGCTGATCGGTTTTGCCACTGTGCTGGCGTTTAACCAAGTGGTTGTCAAACATGGAACGGCGGGATTGCAGCCAGTATTCATGGCGGGGCTGCGCTCGCTGGGATCGTTTTGCGTGCTTTTGGCATGGATGCGGTGGCGGGGCATTGCGGTGTCGCTGCCGCGCGCGACGCTGGCTCCGGGATTTCTGATGGGAGGGCTCTTTGCGGCGGAGTTTTTGCTGCTGTTCTGGGCGCTGGATCATACAACAGTGGCGCGTGCGTCGATCCTTTTCTACTCGATGCCCGTCATGACGGCGATGGCGGCGCATTTTCTTTTGCCGGGTGAGCGGCTGACGCTGATCCGTGGGATTGGGCTGGTGTTGGCAATGGCGGGCGTGGTGCTGGTCTTGGCGCGGCCTGGACCGGGGGAAGCCTCGTGGCAGGGCGATGTGGCCGCTTTGGTGGGGGCTATGGGCTGGACGGGGATCGCGCTGTTGGTGCGGGTGTCGGCCTTGGCGGGGGTACGGGCGGAGATGCAGTTGTGGTGGCAACTGTCTGTTTCGTCAGTATTATTATTGGCGCTTTCACCGCTGTTTGGACCATTTATCCGGGAGTTGACCGCTGTGCATCTGATCGGGCTGGCCTATCAGATTTTGGCGGTTGCGAGTTTTGGGTTCTTGTTTTGGTTTTGGCTGATGAAACGCTATCCGGCCTCGATGGTGGCGAGTTTCAGTTTTCTTTCGCCGGTATTGGCATCTGTTTTGGGCTGGGTGGTGTTGGGAGAAGCGCTGCGGCTGTCAACGGGGATCGCCTTGGTTTTGGTGGCGGTCGGGATTGTGTTGATCAATCGCCGTCGCGCGCCGTGAGGTAGCGGCGCAAGACAGGCGCGGGCATGGCGCCACGGATCAAGAGATCGGGAAGCACGTAAAAAGGCGCGTCGGGTAGATCGAGGGTGCGGGCAAGGGGGCCATCAAAGGGATGGGTTATGACCTGCCAGCCCAGATCGTTTGCGAGTGCAGTAAGTTCGGCCTCGGCGGTGCGACAGGTGGCGCATTCAGGCGCGGTAAACAGCGCAATGCGCCGCGGCGCTGGCCACACTCCAAAGAGCGCCTGACCGTGATCGGCAATACGCGCCAGATCAGCGGCCTTTTCGTCGGCGTAGAGATCGGGTTGAGGCGCTGTGCCGAGCAAAAGCTCTGGTTCATCCAAGAACAACGCGCGTAATTCGGCGTGAAAGGCACGGCGTTCGTCCGGAGTGAAAGGAAGGTCGCTGGATTGAGCGCCGCTCTCCCCGCCGGATAGCAGGGAGAGGAGGGGTGCTAAATAAAGAGCAGCCCGTAAGGCATTCATTTCAAACGTGCATCTGCCACAAGTTTGGTCATGGCCTCCAAAGGAAGATACCCACGCAGCAGGCTGTTTTCGAGCACGAATGTGGGGGTGCCATTGATCTGAAGGCGGCCTGCGAGGGAGTGATTGGCGGCGATGACGGCGTTCACTTCGGGGGCATTCATCCGCGCGAGGATGGCTGGGGCGTCTAGGCCCTCTTCGGTGGCAATACGGGTGAGCGCCTCTTCGGTCATGTTGCCTTTGAAGGCGATCAGGCGGTCATGCACCCGTTTGTAGGGGTCGGCCCCGGCGATTTGCTGCACGGAGATTGCAAAGCGGGACGCCGCAACGCTTTCTTCGCCAAGAATTGGAAATTCCTTCATGATCAGGCGGATTTTGCCATCGGTATCAACGAGGCTTTGCACCTCGTCATGGGCTTTGCGGCAGTAACCGCATCGGTAATCGATAAACTCCACCAAGGTGATATCGCCGTCGGGATTGCCGCCAACCCAAGAATGGCCGTCGTCGAAGATGTCCTTGGCATTGAGTTGCACCATATCCGCATCGCCGCGGGCCTGCTGGTCGGCTTGGCGCTGTTCCAGAACGGCGATGGCTTCCATGATGACATCAGGATTTTCGAGCAGGTAGCTGCGGACCTCGTCGCGGAAGGCCTGACGCTCGGCATCGGTCATGGCTGTGAGATCGAAAGCCTGCGCGGGGGTGGAGAGCAGGCCAAGGGCGAGGGCCATGGCGGTGAGGCTGCGGGTCATGGGAGGCTCCTGTCGTTCATTATTTGCGTTTTTGAGCGGTTTTGGCGGCAGAGACCACATCCTGTGCGCGAAGCCAAGCGGAAGAGCCACGCGGCAAAAGGCCTGCGGCGCGATTTGCATTGATCGCGGCGTCTTTCCACCGGCCTGAGAGCGCATAGCGTTCTGAGGTGGCCAATGAGGCCAGTCCGGCTTGACCTGTTTGAGCATAGGCGCTGGCGAGATCGCGCAGGGCGCTTGGGTCTGAGGGATCTGCGGCGCGCGCGCGTTCCAATGTGGTGATGGCGGATTTCGGCGCGCCTCCAGCCAATTGGGCGCGACCGAGGCCTGCGAGGACTTGGGTATCGCGTGGGGCGAGGCGTGCGGCTGTGGTATAGGCGGCGAGGGCGCCTTTGGCATCGCGGCTTTCGAGCAGGATCTGGCCTTTCAATTCGTGGAGATAGGCGTCTTGCGGGCGCAGAGCGATGGCGGCGTCCATCGCGGCGCGGGCGCGGGAGGCGTCGGCCATGCGATGATACGCGACCGCTTGGCGCAGCAGCGTGATTTCGTCACGTCCCGGTGCGGTGCCGGTGGCGCGGAGCGTGGCAGAGGGGGCAGATAAAAAGGCCGAAAGCTTGCCTTGGGCGCGGGCAAACCAATAGGCGGCTGTTGGATCGGGGGCTGTGCGGGGCAAGGCACCGATTTTCGCGTTAACGGCATTGAGGCGGTCGCGGCTGAGTGGGTGCGTGCGCGAATAGGGGTCTTGGCGGGCAGACGAAATCAGCTCTTGGCCTTTGAAGAGGTCGAGCACATCGGCGTAGCCATGCGGCGAGATGCCTGCGCGCTGCAAATAGGCAAGGCCCGCGGCATCGGCGGCGCTTTCTTCGGCGCGGGTATGGCCAAAGAGCACACGCTCCGCCGAGGAGCGCACACCAAGGGCGAGACCTGCGGCGGCATTGCCATCGTTGCCAGAGGCCGCAGCGGCCATCGCCAGCGCGATGCCAATCCCTGCCACATTCTTGGCAGTGCGGATGTTTTGCAAACGGCGGGACAGGTGACCGCCTGCGATATGGGCCGCTTCATGTGCGATGACGGATTGCAGCTGTTCCGCTGTCTTGAGGCGCAAAATAAGGCCGGAGTGCAGAAAGATATGTTCTCGGTCCAGCACGAAGGCGTTCATCTGGCGGTCTTGCAGCACCACGATTCGGGTGCGGCTGGTCGAGAGGCCAGCGGCGGCAAGGACGGGAGCGGCCAAGGCGCGCAGGGCGTTCTCAATGTCACCGTCGCGCAGCATGGTTTGCGCGCGCGCGGGAAACGCGACGAGGCAGAGCAGCACAATAAGGGAAAGTGAACGGCGCATTGACCTTTGGGGGCCTCCCGTGATTGGACGGGGAAAGAATGCGGGAGAGTAAAGGGGAACTCAATGCGGTTATCGCGGCGCGGGGCAGTTGATCCCTTCATTGTGATGGATGTGATGGAAGCGGCACGGCGCGCAGAGGCGGCGGGGCAGCACATTATCCACATGGAAGTGGGCCAGCCCGGCACGGCGGCACCCGCAGGAGCGCGGGCTGCTTTGGCGCAAGCAATGGAGCGCGATGCCTTGGGCTATACCGTGGCCTTGGGGTTGCCGGCACTTCGGGCGCGGATCGCGCGGATGTATGGCGAACGGCATGGGGTGGATGTGAACCCCGAGCGGGTGGTGGTGACGCCGGGGTCCTCGGGGGCCTTTATCTTATCATTTACGGCGCTGTTTGACACCGGTGCGCGGGTGGGGATTGGTGCGCCCGGCTATCCGAGTTACCGCCAAATTCTAAAGGCGTTGGATTTGTGCCCGGTGGATATTCCCGCCCGAGAAGAGGCGCGGTATCAGTTACAGCCTGCTGATTTAATGGGACAAAAACTAGACGGGCTTTTGATGGCTTCGCCGTCTAACCCGACGGGAACAATGCTGTCGCGGGATGAATTGGCCGCATTGATGGGCTGGGCGGAGTCCGAGGGGGCGGCGTTTATCTCGGATGAGATTTACCATGGGATTGAATATGAGGCGCGTGCGGTGACGGCGCTGGAGGTGAGTGATACGTGTCATGTGATCAACTCCTTCTCGAAATACTATTCCATGACGGGTTGGCGCGTGGGCTGGATGGTGGTGCCAGAGGCGCAGGTGCGTGCCGTAGAGCGAATCGCGCAAAACATGTTTATTTGTCCGCCCCATGCCGCGCAGGTAGCAGCGCTGGCGGCGATGGATTGTGAGACTGAATTGCAGGAAAATTTGGCCCAATACGCAAAGAACCGCCAAATGATGCTGGAGGGGTTGCCCAAGGCCGGATTTGATAGGATCGCACCGCCTGATGGGGCGTTTTATGTTTATGCGGATGTCTCGGATTGGACCGATGATAGCGTGAGCTTTGCGAAGGAAGTACTTGAAAAGGCAGGAGTTGCTGTTACGCCGGGTTTGGATTTTGATCCGGTCCGGGGCGCGCAAACCCTTCGGTTTTCCTATGCGCGTGCGACTGCGGATATCGAAGAAGGCTTGGCGCAATTGACTGTTTTCATGGCGGGACGAGATCGGCGCGCCAATCGCAAGGGATAGTGCGAAGCGGCAGAATTTCCGCTAGGGTTGGGGGACGAAACAGCCAAGAGGGCGGCGGAGCAGGCGGATGAGCAGGTTTATTTGGCTTTGCCTCTTGGTGATCGGCTTGATCGCAGTGTCGGGCCATGGGGCTGTGCAGGCGCAAACCGCCGGGTTTGGTGCCTTGGCGCGGATCGAAGGCGGCGCGAAATTGCACGATCAGGCGCGCGGCGTCACTTTGGAGATGGGGCTGTCACAGGGGGTGCCATGGCGGCTTTTCACGCTGGATGCGCCGCGGCGATTGGTAGTGGATTTCCGCGAAGTCGATTTTGCGGGACTGCCGTTGGATTTTGACCGCTCGGAGCATGCTATTTCTGTTCGGACCGGGACGTTTCGGCCCGGCTGGAGCCGGATGGTGGTTGAGTTGGCCGCGCCAATGGCGGTGGCTGAGGCGGGGTTGCGGGTATCGCCAGAAACGGGGCGCGCGGCACTGCGGTTGCAGCTTGTGCCGACGGATGCGGAGAGTTTTGCCAAAGCCGCTGGCGCGCCGCGCGATCCAAGGTGGGATTTGCCAGCGCCTGCTGTGATTGCAGGGGTCAAAAAGCCGAAAGGCCCGCTGACAGTGGTGATTGACCCTGGGCATGGCGGTATTGACCCGGGAGCCGAGCGCGATGGGGTGAATGAAAAGACCTTGATGCTGACTTTGGCCAAGGAATTGACCGAGGAGTTACGTCGCGCAGGTATGGACGTGGTGCTGACCCGCACAGATGATCGATTTGTTTCGCTCGAAGGCCGGGTGGCGATTGCTCATGAGGTGCGGGGGGATCTGTTCTTGTCACTGCATGCGGATGCGCTGTCGGAAGGGCAGGCGACGGGCACAGCGATGCATCTGTTATCGCGGAGTGCCAGCGATGAGGCGACAGCGCTATTGGCAGAGCGTCACGACCGCGATGAGTTGTTGAGTGGCGTTGATTTGACCGGGCAGGATGATGTGGTGGCCAGTGTGTTGATGGATTTGGCCCGGATCGAGACCGAACCCCGGGCGGAAGCCTTGGCGCGGGGGCTTTTGGCGGCAATGACGGCGGAGAATTTGGCGCTGAATCGCAAACCGTTGCGGCGGGGGGCGTTTTCGGTGCTGAAGGCGGCAGATATTCCATCGGTGTTGATCGAGGTTGGGTTCATGTCTTCGCCGCGCGATTTGGCCAATTTGCGGGATGCCGCGTGGCGGGCGCGGTTTGTGACCGCGATGCGGGAGGGAATCTTGGATTGGGCGCAGAGCGATGCGGCGCGTGCGCCTTTGGTGCGGCAATGAGCGGGGGGTGTTTCGGCGGCTTCTCGCGCGGATCGGGTAATCGTGTTTTGACGCTCCCCGGCTCCGGGTGTAGAGAGACCCGCAAAAGGCGAGAGGCGCGCGCGTGATCCGATTTTTGATGTCTTTTTTAGGTGGCATTTTCACCCTAGTGACGATGGGGCTTTTCGCGGTTGCGATGTCCATCGGTGCGGTGTTTTACATCTATGGGCGTGATCTGCCGAGCCATGAGAGCCTGTCACAATACACCCCTCCCACCATTAGCCGGATTTATTCGTCTGAAGGTCAGATTATTGATGAATTCGCGCAAGAGCGCCGTTTGTTCACCCCGGCCGATGAAATTCCGCCGCTGGTCAAATATGCGTTCATTTCGGCAGAAGATAAGAACTTTTATTCGCATCATGGCTATGACATGCGCGGGATTGCCTCGGCGGTGGTGGATGCGGTCAAGAGCCGGGGGCGCGACGTGCGGGGTGCCTCGACCATCACCCAGCAGGTGATGAAGAATTTCTTGTTGGGTGGTGAAAAGAAATTCGAGCGCAAGATCAAGGAGATCATTCTTGCGACACGGCTCGAAGAGACCCTGCCCAAGGACAAGATTCTGGAACTCTATCTCAATGAGATTTTCCTTGGGCAAAATTCCTATGGCGTTGCCGCTGCCGCGCAGACCTATTTCAACAAGACCTTGATCGAATTGGCCCCGCATGAGGCGGCCTTCTTGGCGTCGCTGCCGAAAGCACCGTCGGATTATCACCCCGTGCGGCGCAAAGAGCGGCTTCAGCAGCGGCGCGACTTTGTGCTGCGGGAAATGGCAGAGAATGGCTATATCACACAGGCGGTTTATCAGGCCGAGGTCGTGCAGCCGCTGCGCTCGGTGCAGAACGGTGACTTTGACGGTTTCAAGAATGCCTTGCCGCCACGCGATTATTTCACCGATGAAATTCGGCGGCAGTTGAGCCAGAATTTTGGTGAAGAACAGTTCTTTTCTGGCGGTATGACAGTTCGGGCGACTGTGGACCCAGAGATGCAGCAAGATGCGGCTGAAGCGCTGCGTCGCGCCTTGGAGAAGTTTGACCGTGGCACCGGTGTCTGGCGGAGCACGGAGAAGTTTCTGCCGCTTGATAGCTTGGCGCAGGAGGCAAACTGGCGCGAAGCTTTGGCCAAGGTTGATATTGCGCGTGACATTTTCTTGGTCGCGAAATGGCAGCCCGCGGTGGTTTTGGAGATCAGCGATAAAGGCGCGCGTCTGGGAATTGAGGGCGTGGCCGATAGTGCAGAGGGCCATTGGATCGTCGATAAGGACGTGCAATGGGCGCGAAAACGACTGGCGGATGGCAAGCTGGGCAAAAAGGCGCAACGGCCGGGAGACTTGGTCGAAGTCGGTGAGGTTGTGCTGGTTCGGGCAATGAGTGATGACGCGTCGGGTGCGTTTTTGCGTTGGACCTTGCGACAGGTTCCAGAAGTGCAGGGCGGGTTCATGGCGATGGACGTGAACTCGGGCCGGGTGATCGCGATGCAGGGCGGGTTCAGCTATCAGCATTCCGTCTTTAACCGCGCGACACAGGCAAAGCGCCAGCCCGGCTCGTCGTTCAAGCCGTTTGTCTATGCTGCGGCTTTGGACAGTGGCTATACGCCAGCGACGATTGTGATCGATGCTCCGATTGAGATCAACACACCGCAGGGATTGTGGCGGCCAAAGAATTCGTCAAACAAATATTATGGCCCGACCCCGATGCGGACAGGGATCGAGCAATCCCGGAACCTGATGACTATTCGACTGGCAGAAGAGGTCGGAATGGATGTGGTGGCTGATTATGCCGAACGGTTTGGGGTTTATGACAAGATGAACCCGTTCCTTGCGAACGCTTTGGGAGCAGAGGAATCGACGCTTTATCGGATGGTGGCGGCCTATGCGATGTTTGCCAACGGCGGGCAGCGCGTGGAGCCAACACTGGTTGACCGGATCCAAGACCGATATGGCAATACGATTTATCGCCATGACAAGCGGGTTTGCGAAGATTGTGCGGATCCCATGATCCCGTCGAATGAGAGCCCGCGGCTCTTGTCGAACCGGGAGCGGGTGATGAATGAGGTGACGGCCTATCAGCTGACATCGATGATGGTGGGGGTGGTGGAGCGTGGCACGGCGGCGCGCACGGTCAATCTGTCGGTGCCAGTGGCAGGCAAGACGGGCACGACCAATGACTCGCTGGATGTATGGTTTATCGGTTTCACCAACTCCATCGTGGCGGGCTGTTACATTGGCTATGATACCCCGCGCTCGATGGGAGATGGTGCTTCTGGCGGCGGGGTTTGTGGCCCGGTGTTCCAAGAGTTTATGGTGGAGGCCGTCAAGAAATACGGCGGCGGGCGCTTCCGTATCCCGAAAGACGGCCAATTCATCAAGATCGACCGCTTTACCGGTGCGCGTTTGTCGGATGATGCAACGGGAGATCACGTGGTTGCTGAATTCTTCCGTGATGGGGAAGAGCCGATCTTTGGTATAACCTTCGATGGTGGATTTGCGATGGGTGCAAACCTGCCACTGGTCGAAGAGGTGAACCAGCGGACGGGAACAGCGGT
>Ga0102815_10000287_pt1 | contig 36238 bp, 34 predicted proteins | sample ColrivemetaGS759_FD_79113 | JGI IMG/M metagenome (GOLD analysis project Ga0102815, IMG submission 79113) | Estuarine microbial communities from the Columbia River estuary - Ebb tide ETM metaG S.759 | ecosystem: Environmental > Aquatic > Marine > Intertidal zone > Estuary | place: USA: Columbia... | reverse complement strand
CGGATTGCCAAACCGTTTCATTGTTTTCTTGAGGAATTTCAATGCCGCCTTGCGATCACGGCGTTTGGTGACGAAGTTCTCTAGCACCTCACCTTCGTGATCAACCGCGCGCCAGAGATAGTGCGTCTCGCCGTTGATCTTTACAAAAACCTCGTCCAGATGCCACTGCCAGTTTGAATACGATCTCGTTGGATTGACCCGGTGTTTGCGGATCTCTGCTGCGAAAAGCGGGCCAAATCTATTCCACCAAAATCGGACCGTTTCATGGCTTGCTTCAATACCACGTTCGTGGAGAAGATCCTCGACATTGCGTAGCGATAGCGGAAACCTGACATACATCATCACCGCAAGTCGGATGATCTCAGGGCTGGTTTTGAAATACCGAAATGGGGAGCGTTTAGTCATCTAGTGAAGCTACGAAACTGCCAGTCCAGGCTCAAGCTGGTTTAATCTGACAATACCCTACTGGTCGTAAATTACGCCTAACTCAGACGGCTTTTCAAAAGGTCACCAGATTTCAGAAGGATGGGGTGACCCACCATCGAGAATGCAGTGTTGATCTGTTTTAGTGCCCTAAGCGTTTCCTGATGAATATTGCTCGTCTCGATACTCTCGACAAGCCCCTCGCGCAGGCGGCTGATATGGCTACGCTGCAATTTTTGTTCAACTTTGCGCACCCTTTCCTTGGCGGCAACAAGTTCGCGTGCCTCGGCGGGGTTCTGGTTCATCATTACATTTAAGGCGAGTTGAACATTACTTTGAACACGGTCCGTGAAATCACGGATTTCATCGCGGCCATGTGGCGAGAATTGGAGCTTCTGTGTGTCCAGCCGCTTGGCGAGGTCCAACATGATCCGTGTGATCGCATCCGAGGCGGAGTCGAGACTGGACGAAATCGAGGCCAATTCCATTGACCGGCGGCTTTGGTCTTCACCCATCCCCTTTTGACCAAGGCGGGCAAGATAAAGTTTTATATTCAGATGCATCTGTTTGATGGCCACGTCTTGATCCGCGATCATCGTCGCAGTGGCCGCGTCCCATTGGTCGTAAAGAGGTTCGACCGCAATCAGCATCTGTTCAATCTTTTGACCCATCCCCAGCAGTTCGCGCGCCGCACAATCCATGGCGCGTCGAGGGCGATCCAACAGCTCGGGGTCAAGCGCGCTGGCAACCTCAAGTGCGTCGTTCGCTTTAGGTTTTTCGACCATCACACGAGACAAGGCCGCCGTAATTGGCCCCACGACCGGTAGGGCCGTAAGCGCCAAAGCCACGTTGAAAGCAAGGTGCAGATTGATGGCTTGTCGGGCTGGGGTTTCGCCAAGCAGGTTCAACAGGTCTGGCATCGCCGCAATCACGAAGGCCGCCAACACAGCACCGCCCCCACGCAACAACAAATTCGCCATAACCATCTGCCGCGATGCCAAAGGTGCGGAATAGGTCAAAACAAACGCAATAAACCCACCGCCCAAATTGGCCCCAAGTATCATCGCGGCCGCGGCCGGTACCGGAAGGATAGACTGTCCGGCCAGCGTGACAAACAGCAACACCGCCGCAACGCTTGAATGAACGCCCCATGCAAACACGGCGCCAATGACGAATGCGGTGAGCAAATCACGACCCAAATAGGCCATGACTGCTTGCGTGCCGGGGTTGGATATCATCGGCTCGGTCGCGCCCCGGATCATGTCCAGCGACACAAAGACCAGCGCAAGCCCGATCATGATGCGGCCTATCTGCCGTGCGTTGCTGCCTTCGCCGCGCAGAAAAACCGTGATCCCGATAAGCAAAAGCAGCGGGATCAACAGCGGCTGGCGGACCATTAAAAGCTGCGTCACCACGGCAGAGCCGACATCGGCCCCCAATAATATTGCCAGCCCCGTCGCCGCCGCAAGGCCACCCTTGGAAACAAAGTTCGATACCAGAACGGCCACTGCCGTAGAACTTTGTAACAAGACAGCGGCCCCCATACCGGTCCCTGCCGCAAGTAACCGGTTCTTGGCTGAATGGCGCAACCAGATCCGCATGGGCGCTGCGAAACCGCGCTCGACCCCTGTGCGCACCAGACGCACAGCCCAAATCAACAGGGCCGCAGCGCCTGCGATGTGGATTAGGATTTGGATTGCATGCGGTTCATTCACCGGATTTGCTTTCTTTTGAGTGCAACGATCAGAACGGAAAGGGGCCCGATCCGGCGAGAGGCCCGATCCTGATCGATTGAAATCCTGCGTCCCAACGATGCAGCAGGCAACCGTCCTCTTGGGTCATGTACCCGACGGGTGCATCCGTGCGCTGATCAAAGGCGAAGGTGCTGGCGGGTGACGGCCCCGAAATTGCGATATGTCCCGCGACGTCACTGACCATCATGTTGTGGATATGGCCGCAAACAATGCGCAGCGGGCCTGCGTGACCGACCAGGACATCACGTAGGGCCTGACGGTTGGTCAGCCCGATATCATCCATGAACCCGATACCGCATACAAAAGGGGGATGGTGCAGCGCCAAAAGCACAGGCGTATCCTGTGCTTGGGACAATGCGTTTTGCAAGAAATCCAGACTGGCGGCGGATAGTGTTCCACCCCCCTCGCCTTCGACCAGCGTATCAAGCCCGATCAGTTGGGTATCACCGACACGGCGGGTCCAGTTCAGCGGGCCGTTGGCCGGAAGGTCCTTGGCAAAGGCGGCCCGCATCGGGTCGCGTTCGTCATGATTGCCGGCGATGACGTAGGTCGGCAGATCCAACGGTGCGATGAGCGTTTTGAACCGTATGTAGCTTTCAGCGCTGCCATCATCGCTCAGGTCACCAGTGACCAGCAGCGCATCTATCGAGCCGATCTGGTCACGGATGCGCGTGATCCGTGTCACCAGCCGCTCTAATGCATCCGCAGTATCCAATCGTCCCGACACCAGCGCGCCCTGAGGCACGATATGGGTGTCAGAAATCTGCAGTACCGTTGTCATTTAATCCCTGCGCGCAGGAAGGCCTGCACGAACTGGCGCTGGAAGATCAGGAAAGCGATCAACAACGGCGCGACAGACATCAGCGTTGCGGCGGAAATTACACTGATATCGACACCGTTTTCAGGTGCGCCAAAGATCGACAAACCCACCGTCAGGGGCCGTGTTTCGGGCGAATTGGTGACAATCAGAGGCCACAGAAAGTTGTTCCAGTGGGTCGACACAGACACCAGCGCATAGGCCAGATATGTCGGCTTTGCCAAAGGCACGTAAACCCGCCACAGGATCCCGAGCAACCCGCAACCTTCGATGCGCGCGGCCTCGTGCAGCTCAATTGGGACACCTTTAAAGGCCTGCCGCATAAGGAAAATACCAAAAGCACTGGCCATATAAGGCATGCCCACACCAAGGACCGTATCGAACAGCCCAAGCCGCGAGATCATCGCGTAGTTTTCCACGATCAAAACTTCCGGCAGAATGAACAACTGCATCAACACCAGAATGAACACATAGTCTTTGCCGGGGAATTGCAGTTGCGCAAATGCAAAGCCAGCCAAAGTCGTCAGGATAAATTGCCCGATCAAAATCACGGTCACCAACATGAAGGTGTTCATGAAATATTTCAGCCAAGGGGCGCCTGCCCAAGCGATGCGAAAATTATCCAGCGTCCATGGCGAAAACAGGTTCAGGTTCACGGCATCAGACGTGGAGTGCGTCGCGGCCCAGAAGGCGAATACCAGCGGCGAAATCCAGATGATCGCCAAAAGGATCGCGCCGAAGCTGTCCATGAATTTGGTCAAGCTCTTCATTGGTAATGCGTCCTTTTGTCGAGGTAGAGGAACTGCACGGCTGCCACGATGCCCAGCACACCGATGACCATCATTGTCATGGCCGCAGCACTTGGCGCATCAAAGAAGGCAAAAGCCATCTCGTAGATGTAATAGAGGATCAGTTTGGAGGCGTCCGAGGGCCCACCCTTCGTGAGGATGAACAGATGGTCGATCAATTTGACCGAGTTGATCATGGCATTCACTGCGATAAACAGTGTCGTCGGCATCAACAGAGGTAACACGATGCGGCGCGTATAGGTCCACCGGCTGGTGCCTTCGATGTCTGCGGCTTCCTTGAGGTCCTCGGGGATCGTCTGCAACGCGGCGAGGTAGAAGATCATAAAGAACCCCGCCTCTTTCCAGATGGTTACAATGATAATCGCCCAAAGTGCGGTTTCAGGCTGACCCAACCAGTTGACGGACGGCAGACCAAAAAGACTGCCAATCTGGTCCAGTACGCCTAGGCCGGGGGTGTAGAAAAACAGCCACAGGTTCGCGGCAGCAATCATCGGCAAAACTGTGGGCGTGAAGTAAGCGGTGCGCACAAAACCGCGCGCGCGGATCTTGCCATTTGCCCAAAGGGCCATGGACAGCGCAATAAAGATCGAAACTGGGATCGTGATGCCTGCGTAAAGCAGGTTGTTTTTAACGACGAGCCAGAAAGTCGGGTCGGCAAAAAGCTCTGCGTAGTTTTCGGTGCCGACAAATTCGGTCGGGTTGCGGCGTGTGCCGCGCGAAAACAGGCTCGACCAGAGGGTTGCAACGGAAGGGTAGAACGCAAAGAGCGTCAATAGCACCGCTGCGGGAGACAGCAAAAGCCAGCCATAAATGGCCTGCCTGCGGCGTTCTAGGTTAGCATGGGCTGACATCGCGCGTCTCCGGTTGGTGGAAATGGCGGGCCGGCACAGATACGCGCCGGCCCCTCCGGGAGGTTACTGGTAGTCGCTTAGCAAACGGACTGCGGCTGCTTGTGCCTCGGCCAATGCGTCGGCGGGTTCTTTTGCGCCTGTCAATGCGGATTGGATCGCATTGTTCAGGCCATCACGCACGCGTGCTGTCTCGAAGGTCGAGAATTCAGCCACGGCATTTTCCAGCTGGTTGCGGGCCACCAGTGCAGGTGGGAATTCCGCGACATAGGCCTGCAGCGCGTCTGTCTCGTAGGCGGCAGGGGACACACCCATGTAGCCGGTGCCGATCGACCATGCCGCTGCCTGCTCTGGTGACGTCATGAACTGCATCAGTTTAAGGGCTGCCGCGCGTTCCTCGTCCGTGGTGTCCTTGAACAGGTAGAAGTTGCCTCCGCCAGTGGGCGAGCCGAGGCGCACATTGCCCGGCAATTCGGCGACACCAAAGTCAAAGCTGGCTCCGTTCTTAACTGCCGTCAGGTTGCCGGTAGAGTGCCACATCATCGCGGTTTGGCCTTCAAGGAACGCCTGACGCAGTGTGCCCCATTCAACTGTGCCTGTCGGCATGATGCCATGATCGGTCGAAAGCGATTTCCAGAACTCAAGCGTTTCGACAACAGCCGGATCGTCGAAATACGTGGTCAGACCATCGCCGGACATGACCTCTTTGCCGTTCTGGATCGCAAGCGCTTGGAACATCCAATAAGGATAACCGGTGGATGGGATCATCAATCCGTAGGTGTCGCCTACGGTTAGGGCTTTGCCCATCTCGATCATCTCGTCCCACGTCGTTGGCGGGGCTTCGGGATCGAGGCCAGCCGCGCGGAACAGGTCTTTGTTGTAGTAGGCGACGATAGTCGAGCGCTGGAACGGGATGCCCCATGTCTGACCTTCGATAAGGCCGTTGGCCATCAATGCAGGATAAAAGCTGCCAAGCCATTCTTTATCGGCATCCGTAGTGGCGACATCCTCGAACGGGATAATCAATTCCTGTTCGATCAGGTCATACGCGTCGATGGAAAACATCACGGCCAGTTGCGCTGGCTCACCCGATGCAAGCGCAGACAAAGCGCGCACGCGCGTGTCATCGTAGTTGCCCGAATAAATCGCATTCACTGTGATGTCGGGGTTGGCTGCCTCAAATTCAGCGACGATACCGTCAACCACTTCGGTCAATGCGCCCCCGACAGCAATCGGGTAATACATCGTCAGTTCGGTTTCGGCATAAGCCGGAGCAGTCAGGCCAACCGCCATCGCAGCGGCCATGCCCAATCCTGTTGTCGATAATAGTTTCATATTTTTCTCCCTAGGTTTTACGCGTTGTTTTACAGCTACTTGATCTTCAATTCGCCAGCCGTTGGCCCGCAGTATCGAAGACGTGTAGATCTTCGTCGTGAAAAGTAATCTCGATCTCGTTGCCTTCGGCGATCATTGATAGCCCCGGCTTTAGAACGCAAAGTCCTGTGACACCGTCATGGTCGAGGCCAATCAATGTCTCGGCCCCCAGAAATTCGCTTTCGGTAACTGTGCATTTCATCCGGCCTTCGCCTTTAGGGACGATCTGGATGTTTTCAGCCCTGATACCGATCGTCTTGTCTTCGCCAAAGCCAGCCAGAACAGACGATTTGAGCAATGCCATCGGGGGCGCGCCAACAAATTCGGCAACGAAGGTGTTGGTGGGCCGGCTGTAGAGGTCCTCGGGCGAACCGACTTGCTGGATATGTCCGTCCTTCATCAAAACAACCGTGTCGGCCATGCTCATCGCTTCAGTCTGGTCATGGGTGACGTAGACAACCGTTATGCCTAAATCGCGCTGGAGCTTTTTGATGTCCTTGCGCACGGCGTTGCGCAATTTCGCATCGAGGTTGGACAAAGGTTCATCCATCAGACACAGCCGCTGCCCCGCGACGATCGCGCGGGCCAATGCAACACGCTGGCGTTGGCCGCCAGACAGCTCGCCAGGCTTGCGGTCTTCTAGACCAAGCAGTCCGGTGATCTCCAATGCGCGATGCAGCTTCTCAAGCCGCTCTTTCTTTGGGACGCGTCTGACTTTCAGCCCGAACATGACGTTTTCAGCCACCGACAGGTGCGGAAAAAGCGCATATGATTGGAACACCATCGACAGGTTCCGGTCTGACGCGGCACTTGTTGTCACGTCCTTACCATCGATCAGTATCTTGCCTTCATCCGGCAGTTCCAGCCCTGCCAGCAGACGCAAAGTTGTCGATTTTCCGCATCCTGACGGGCCTAATAGCGCGGTAAAGCTGCCCTCGGGGATATCAAGCGAAATGCCTTCAACACCCAATTGGCCATTCCATCGTTTCGCTACGCCATCGAGTTTTACAAACGGTGATGTTCTCATCTTGGATGTCCTTCAGCCACAATCAGGCGGTCGTTAATATTTGTCAGCAAAGACGCGAAGCGATCGACTGGGGGTCGGTCGATAATAATCCGGTCCATTTCGGCAATATTGATGCCAAGCGCTGGTGCCTGACGCCCGAACTTGGAGCTATCAATCACCAAGAGCGATTGTTGCGCATTTTCACAAATCTTTTGTGTCACGCGTACTTCAGTTGTGTGAAATTCGAGCAATCCGCCATCCTGTGAAATTCCCGCAGCACCAAAAACCGCGAAATCGGCGCGGAACCCGCCGAAGAACTCCAACACGCCACCACCCATAATATCGCGATCCGGCAAACGCACCTCACCCCCGGGCAAGATGATCCGGTTTGAGACTTCCTCGCTCAGCGCCATTGCCGCGCTCAGGTTATTGGTAATGACGGTTAGTCCCTTACGACGGCGCAGGGATTGCGCCACGCTGAGCGGCGTCGATCCAATAGAAATGAATAGGGTTGATCCATCGGGTATCAGATTTGCGGTTGCCTCTCCGATGGCGCGCTTGCCCATCAGGTTAGTGCCCGCACGTTGATCAAAGGGCGTGTTCAAAAATTCTTCGCTAAGCTCGATACGACCGTGAACCCGGTGCAGCATATCGCCTTCGCAGAGGGTATCCACATCGCGCCGTATCGTTTGCATGGAAACACCAAACCGATCAGCCAATGACCCGACAGTCACAGCGCCCTGCTCTAGAACAAGGGTCGTTATTGCCGCTCTGCGTCTGGCTTTCTTGGAAGACATCTGACCTCACCTACGTCGATAGCTCACGTTAGGTTCAAAAAAACAACAAAACAACATTTTAATATTACATCTATGCGAAATATATTTAACCTTTTGTAATATATACATAAATATAGCTTTGAGGCGGTTATCATGATGCCTCATCTGTCTTTTCTGACCAAATTTTGTTGTTTATTCTTTCATATTGGCGTTTTCCCCGTAATGTAAAGATATGCCGCGAAGTGGCTCATAGCAGCTGAGGCAACATGCAAACGACACAGTCAATCTTTGATAGATACGAAGAAATAAGTGAGCGTTTGCCAAACGTTACCTCCCGCCCGGAAACGCTGGATATTGCTTCTCTGCTGGACATTACGAACGATGTCGACGTCTTTGTATTCGACGCTTTCGGCGTGTTGAACGTGGGCGAGACGATGATTCCCGGCGCAGATCGGCGGCTGGATCAGTTACGCGAACGTGGGTGTGCGATCCGTATTTTAACGAATGCAGCCAGCTACGACCGCGCCGGTGCTATCAATAAATTCAAACGTCTGGGAATAGCTTTAGCCGATGACGAAATCATAACCAGCCGCGAGGCAGCATTGCTTCACCTGACAGCGGGCCAATGGGGTGTCATTGCAGCGGCAGAAGATGATCTAAGCGACATACCGACAAGCGTAAGTCGCCTCGGCGAATCCTCTGAAGCCTATGAAGCTGTTGACCATTTCTTGTTTCTATCAACGGCAGATTGGACCCGGTCCCGACAGGACCTACTTATGGCAGCGATGAGGACTCGACCACGACCGATTTTGATCGGGAATGCTGACCTAGCAGCCCCACGTGACGATGGGTTCTCCGTCGAACCCGGCTATTATGGCCATCTCATTGCAGATCAATTTCCTGAATATGTGCGTTTCTTCGGAAAGCCTTTCCCCGAGGTCTACGATCTCATCGAAGCATCATTGCCTGATACACCTGCAAACCGCATTGCGATGTGCGGCGATACATTACACACAGATATTTTAGGCGCGGCAGCACGCGGCTGGCGCACTGTTCTTGTTACCAGAGACGGTCTTTTCGCTGGACATGATACCAGCGAATTTTCGAGGCAGGCCGACCTGTATGCTGACTGGCGGCTGGAACGCATCTGATAATTCCTGCCGCAGACATCTTTTTCAGTCGCGTAAAAGTATAGCTGTGTATTCGTACATTCCCTAAGCGCGCTTATCAGACTCTCACGGAAGTTCCGGAGCGATCTTTCACTCCACATGAACACTTCGCAAGCGGAAATCCATTAATGAAACACACGCGAGAAGCGCAGGTCCAAGGTCCGCTTTAACAGCATAGTAGACCTCGGTGCATGGTGCAGCTAACGGCAGGTATGAGCCCACACCGGACCTACTGATATTGTGCTGCGTACGGTCGCAGCGCGGAAATTGCTGCATCAGCATAAATTCCCATGCCACTGTGCTGCGGGAAAACCGGTCATTCATGCCTGCTGCAGCGAGAATGAGACGCCCAAGGATCAAGTCGCGGACAAAGTTGCTGTTCTGGAATATCTTCTCGTGGTCTGTGTCGATCCATTGCCGACATCTGAAGTTTGTCTGAATGTCTTTCCAGAAGATTGCTGCGCTTTTTTTGGGGGGGGATCATAGCTGCCTCAGTTTGGGCTTTCCTCTTCGAGCACTTTTCGCGCGGCACGAAAGCACTCGAGGCCTTGTGGCACGCCGCAGTATATCGCGATGACGTGGATGATTGCCCGGATTTCTTCTTTGGTCACACCATTGTTCAGCGCGCCCCGGCAGTGAAGTTCCCACTCGGACATCTTGCCCAAAGCGCCGATCATCGACAGGTTCATCATCGAGCGGGTCTTGGCGTCGATCACTTCATCGCCCCAGCCAAAGCCCCAGCACCATGCAGTCATCGCTTCCTGAAACGGCTGCGTAAAGTCGTCGGCTGTAGCGAGGTTTTTCTCGACATACTCTGCGCCAAGGGTCGCCTTGCGTTGCGCCAGCCCTTTCAGGAAGAGGTCTTCGTCAAATGCACTCATGTCGGTATCCTCGTGTGTTGGCAGGTTATGTTTCAGGCAGGCCATCAACGATGACGATGTTCGCGATGCACGCGCCTGACCGCTCGTTCCGCGCTGCCGTGTATTCGGGTGAATAATAACAGGCCAAGGCCTGCGCTTTGCTTTCAAACTCGACGATAACGTGCCGCTGCCACGTCTCACCTTCGAGCGGTGTCGCGTCACCGCCGCGTACAAGGAAGCGCGCGCCATATTTGGCAAAGGCGTCGGGGGCCAATGCTTGATAGCCCGCGTAGGTGTCGGGGTCGGTCACGGTTACGAAAGCAATCCAATATCCTTTAGGCATTCTTTTCGGCCCTTTCCTCTTCTTTGTGCAAGAAACGCTGCGCAATTGAGGACGCATCAAAGATATGCGCTTGCACCGCAGCCCTTGCGGCGTCTGCGTCGCGGCTGAGAATAGCCTCGTAGATCGTGGTCATATGGTCGATACCCGGCCTTGGCCTGTCTTTTGCCGACAATGTCAGAACCCGCAGGCGGCTGATCCGCCAATTCAGGCGCTGCACGATATCCCACGCAATTTCATGACCAGCCTCGGCAAAAATGATCTCGTAGAACCGTGTCGTTGCGCGCATGACGCCAATCAATTCGGCATCGTTCATGGTGGTGTTAATCGCAGCCAGTGCTTCGCCCAGACGTGTGGCAAAATCACTGCCGTGGCGTTGTGCACAAACTGCGGCGGCAGAACCTTCCAGTTGCTCGCGAATGGCGTAGATTTGTTCGGCTTGATCCCAATCCAGCAACGCCACAATGGGGCCACGGTTGGGGATGATCTCGACCAGCCCTTCGGCTTCGAGATAGCGGATCGTCTCGCGGATCACCGTGCGGCTCACGCCGAGCTGATCACACAGCGGCCGCTCGACCAGCCGCTCACCCGGTGCAAAATGCCCTTCGATGATGGCGGTGCGCATTCGCTCTTGCACGATATCGCGCAGGGTTTGCGGGGCATGTTCGATCTTGGGCAGGTCGGATTTCTCAATGTTCATTCAGGTTTCATAAGGCTCTGCCGCGTTGGATTCAAGCAGTATTGACATACGGTCTTATGGTATACCATAAGATTGATAACTTCGATTATCCAAAGGAATCCGTACGTGCCCGCAGAAATCAGAAAAACACTCCTTCATGTCGAGAACACGCTGATCGAAGGGGGTAAAGCGGCTGAAAAGCCATTGGTTTTGATCGCGGCGATGGCGGTAATCCGCAACCCTTGGGCAGGTCAGGGCTTTGTCGAAGACCTGTCCCCTGCCATCCGCGATTGCGCGTCAGGCTTGGGAGAATTGCTGACAAACATGGTGCTGGAGGCAGCGGGTGGCGGCGACAAGGTTGAAGGCTATGGTAAATCGGCCATTGTCGGGTTGAACGGCGAAGTCGAGCATGCCTCGGCGCTGATCCACACGCTGCATTTCGGCAACCACTATCGCAATGCTGTGGGGGCAAAATCCTACCTGTCGTTTTGCAACACGCGCGGTCCCGCAAACGCGCCGCTGATGATCCCGTTGATGGATAAAAACGACGGCGGTCGCCGGTCCCACTATCTGACGATCCAGACCTCTGTGGCGGATGCGCCTGCGGCTGACGAAATCCTCATCGCCCTTGGGGCATCCATCGGGGGCCGCCCGCATCACCGCATCGGTGACCGCTACCAAGACCTTAAGGAGCTGGGCCATGACGTCGACAACCCTGCATCTGTCTAAGTCTGGCGCAACTGTTGCCTGCCGCGCAAAAGGCGCTGGCGAGCTGTTGGTTTTGCTGCACGGTGTCGGCATGCAGTCGGCTGCGTGGGGACCACAGCTTGACGCGTTGCACCACGATTATCGCGTGATCGCCGTAGATTTGCCAGGACATGGCGGTAGTGACCCCTTGCCTCAAGGCAGCGCCTTGCCCGCGTTTGTTGCGTGGTTGGATGATGTCATCGCAACGTTGAACCTCGGGCCTGTGAACCTTGCAGGGCATTCAATGGGCGCGCTGATCGCGGCCGGCTTTGCTGTGACGCATCCCAACATGACCTACCGTGTGGCCCTTTTGAACGGGGTCTACCGTCGCGATGATACGGCAAGTGCCGCAGTCGTCGCGCGCGCGGCAGAGATTGAGCGCGGCAAGGTAGATATCCAGACGCCGCTAGCGCGGTGGTTTGGCAGCTCAACCTCGGACGCTAAAGCACGCGGACAGGTGTCGGATTGGCTTAACGCAGTCGACCTTGCGGCTTATGGCACAGCCTATTCTGCCTTTGCGAGGGGGGACAAAACCTACGCGGATCGGCTGCCTCACATCGCCTGCCCATTCCTTGCGCTCACTGGGGATGGCGACTATAACTCCACCCCCCAGATGTCCCGCGCCATGGCGGCACAGGCCCAGAATGGTGAGGCCGTGGTGATCGAAGGGCATAGACATATGGTCAATCTCACAGCCGCGGAGCAGGTGAATGCCCATCTCCTTGCATGGCTCAAAAGGCCGCAAACCGTAAAGGAGCTGCTGTGATGGCACTTGATCCTCGCGCCCTGCGCAACGCTTTTGGCACCTTCATGACGGGCGTCACAGTGGTCACGGCCCATGACGCGCAGGGCGCGCCGCTCGGCTTTGCGGCCAACTCGTTTACGTCCGTATCGCTTGATCCGCCGATGGTGCTTGTTTGTATCGCCAATACATCGCGCAACTTTAACGCGCTGATCAAGGCCACGGGGTTTGCCGTGAACGTCCTCGCCGAGAACCAGATCGAGGTCTCCAACACTTTTGCACGGCCCGTTGAAGACAGGTTCGCCGCTGTGGGCTGGCACAAGGGGCCGAACGGCGCACCCATTCTGGAGGAGGTTACAGCGTGGTTCGATTGCAGCATGCACAAGACGGTCGATGCCGGGGATCACACGAACCTGATCGGTCAGGTTGAAGATTTCGCTACCACCGCGACGCCGGGCCTTGGCTATGCGCGCGGGGCTTACGTGACGCCCTCCACGGCGGCAGACGCGATTGAGCCGAACTCTAATCTGGTTGTGTCTGCATTGATTGAGCGCAACGGAGAGATCCTGTTGTTTGAGGATGGCAAGGGTGGCTTGGCGCTGCCCGAACAACCGGTAAAAACCGAAGGCGTGTCAGCCACTTTGACCCAGCTCATTGCATCAACTGGCCTGAAGGCAGAGCCGGGGTTTGTCTACTCGGTATTCGAGGATGTGAAGCATCAACACATCTCATTCATGTGCCAGACCGCCGAGGGCGCGCCCTCAAAAGGCGTGTTCGTTCCGATGACGGGTGCAAAGTTTGCGGACATTTCCGATCCTGCGATTCTTGCGATGCTGGAGCGGTTTGCCACCGAGAGCCCGCTTGGCAATTTCGGCATGTACTACGGAAACCAACACAAGGGCGAAGTGCGCCCGATTTCAAAGGAGAGGTAGGCAAATGCGGTTTTCCCTTTTTGCGCATATGGAGCGTCTGTCACCAGATCAGGACCAAAGATCGCTCTATGACGAGTTTGTCGAGCTGGCCAAGATAGCAGATGCAGGCGGCATGCATGCGGTCTGGACGGGCGAGCATCACGGCATGGACTTTACCGTGGCCCCCAATCCGTTTCTCAACCTGATTGACCTTGCGCATCAAACCAAGAATGTCCGCTTGGGCACCGGCACAATAATCGCGCCGTTCTGGAACCCGATTGCGCTGGCGGGCGAAGCGGCGATGACCGATATCATCACAAAAGGTCGCCTTGAGTTGGGTATCGCGCGCGGTGCCTATTCCTATGAATACGAACGCATCGTCCCGGGTATGGACGCGTGGGATGCGGGCCAGCGTATGCGCGAGCTGATCCCCGCCATTCAAGGGCTTTGGGAGGGTGATTATGCACAAGAAGGCAAATACCATTCCTTCCCAGCAACATCCTCGGCCCCCAAGCCGATGCAGGTGGGAGGCCCGCCAATCTGGGTAGCAGCACGCGATCCCAACAGCCACGAGTTTGCCATATCGCAAGGCTGCAACGTGCAGGTGACGCCTCTGTGGCAAGGCGACGGCGAAATCACCAAACTGATGGATACCTTCAAGGAAGCATGCGCCAAATTCCCCGAGGTGCAGCGCCCCGAGATCATGTTGCTCAACCATACCTACATCGCGGCAGATGCTGCCGATGCGCAGCAAGCTGCGGGCGAGATCAACAGCTTTTTCTGCAACTTCGGTGCATGGTTCAAGAACGAGCGCCCCGTGAGCCAAGGCAGGATAGAGCCTTTGACCGAAGAAGACATCGCAGCACATCCGTTCTACACTGCCGACGCTATGCTGAGAGATAATGTGATCGCGACACCGAATGACGCAGTAGCGCGTATCAAAACCTATGCAGAGTTGGGCTATGATGAATATGCGTTCTGGATCGATAGCGGGATGAGCTTTGCGCGCAAGAAAGCTTCCCTACAGCGGTTCATCAACGACGTCATGCCAGCGTTCGCCTGAAGGAAGACCGATGCAGAAATTCCAGCACTATATCGACGGCGACTTCTCTGATGGCGCTGCACAGTTCGAGAGCCGCGATCCCGCCACAGGACAGGTTTGGGCGCTGATGCCTGAGGCGCGGAAGAGCGATGTGAACCGCGCTGTCGCGGCGGCCGAGCGGGCATTCTACGCTCCAGAGTGGGCAGAAATGACAGCAACCGCGCGCGGTAAGCTTCTGATGCGGCTTGCTGACCTGATCGCTGAAAACGCAGACACTTTGGCAAAGCTAGAAACGCGCGATACCGGCAAAATCATCCGCGAGACGTCGGCCCAGATTGCCTATGTCGCCGACTATTACCGCTATTATGCAGGGCTGGCCGACAAGATCGAAGGCGCGCATTTGCCGATCGACAAACCCGATATGGAAGTCTGGTTGCGCCGCGAGCCTGTTGGCGTTGTCGCAGCAATCGTGCCGTGGAATTCGCAACTGTTCCTGTCCGCGGTCAAAATCGGCCCCGCCCTCGCAGCGGGCTGCACCGTGGTTCTGAAAGCCTCCGAAGAAGCGCCTGCGCCGATGCTGGAATTCGCGCGCATCTTTGATCAGGCAGGGTTCCCAAAGGGTGTTCTGAACATCATCACCGGCTTTGCTGCCGAGTGCGGCGCGGTGCTCACAAGCCATCCCAAGGTTGATCACATCGCCTTCACGGGTGGGCCGGAAACAGCGCGCCATATCGTTCGCAACTCGGCGGAAAACCTTGCCTCAACCTCGCTTGAGCTGGGCGGCAAGTCGCCCTTCATCGTGTTTGAAGACGCTGACATCGACAGTGCAGTGAATGCCCAAGTCTCGGGCATTTTTGCAGCGACAGGCCAAAGTTGTGTTGCGGGATCGCGCCTAATCATCTCCAACAAGATCAAGGATGCCTTCCTCTCCAAACTCGCGGCAAAGGCCGCTGCTGTGGTGATCGGTGCGCCCGACGATATAGCCACCGAAGTCGGCCCGCTCTGCACACCCGCGCAGCGCGATACGGCGGTTAAACTTATCGCGCAGTCCGTCGCAGTGGGTGCCGTTGTTGTTTCGGGTGGTGCGCCGCTCAAGCGTGACGGCAACTTCTTCCCGCCCACAATCCTCGACTGCTCAGACGCGCCTGACGCGCCGTGCCTGACGCATGAATTCTTTGGTCCCGTCCTGTCCGTTCTCGGGTTTGACAGTGAGGAAGATGCGCTCAGCCTCGCTAATGATACCGCATTTGGCCTTGCATCAGGTGTGTTCACCCGCGATCTGTCGCGCGCACACCGGGTGATCCGCAAACTGCGGGCCGGTATCGTCTGGGTCAACACATATCGCGCGGTGAGCCCGATGGCTCCGTTCGGGGGGCACGGCCTCAGTGGGCACGGACGTGAAGGCGGGCTGCAAGCAGCACTTGATTACACCAAAGTCAAAGCCGTGTGGCTGCGGACCAGCGACGACCCCATTCCAGACCCGTTTGTGATGCGCTGAACTGACGACCGTGTTAACTATTGATGCCCAGCGTCGCCGGATGTTCCCGCATCTTGGCTGAGAACCACATTGCACGTAAATCTGGGTGCCGAGCGATCGCTTTTGGCAATATTTATGGGGTTTGGATTTGGAACTTGATTTCGGGTTTCAATGACTGCTTCGGTGACGCGCACTGAATCTTGCCAACGAACTTGCTGCAAGTGAGAGGGAATGCTGCGTTGCCATCGGTCCCACATCTCCGACTTCTGTTTGTTCGTGTAAAACGTCCGCGTCCGGTACTTCATCGTAAACACTCCATCTTTCCAAAAAGATTAAAGTGTTGCGTCGACCTATTGAAACCGCCCCGCATTGCAGTCATCCATGCATAACGCAGCGAATGGCAGTAACGAGCCCAAACCCGACGAATGCTGCGACTAACATAGAAGTCCGGTTTCCGGTTAATGTATCGCGTGTTTGAAGGAAGGCCCGAGCCACTACGAGATTCAGGCTCGGACCGATCATAGGGCGTGCTGCGTTCAGCCGTCGCATTTGACTAAGACTGCGCCGACACGCCCACCGGCTTCGACGGCTTCATGGGCTGCGACACAATCCTCCAACGGATAGATATGCTCAACCGGACAGGACAGTGCATCCGAATCCAAGGCGCTGTGCAGGTTGGCAATTATCGCGTCGCGTTCAGGCTTTGGCAGTAAATAGATCAGGATAATGTCGATGGTCACAGCTTTGAACAGCAAGGGCAGGAATGGCAACGTCGGCTCCATGTTTTTTGCTGAACCATAGGCGGCCAGACGGCCATTGGGGGCAATCACCTCAGCGTCTAGGGTCACGTTGAGGCCAAATTCAACCTCGACAACTGTTGGGATCAACGCACCACCGTTCGCGGAGAGGATTTGGGCGGCCAGTTCCGCTGCGCTATAGTCAAGCACGCTGTCAGCACCGGCTGCCTTTACCCGTTCCATGTCACGCGGACTGCATGTGGTTATCACCTTTGCACCGCCCCATTTCGCCAGTTGCACGGCCAACAGACCGACTGTGCCAGCACCACCTTGTATCAACACAGTCTGCCCCGCGATGTCACCACCACCAAAGACGGCCTGTGCGGCAGTCAGGCCGGGAATCCCAAGGATCGCACCAGTCTCGAAGCTAACTGCATCTGGCAATGGCACGGCCATATCGGCGGGAAGTGTGATGTGGCTGGCTGCGGTGCCATAGGCGCGCTGCCATTGACCGTTCCAGATCCAGACCCGTTGACCGATGCGCGCATTGTCCACGCCACCGCCCACAGCCTCGATCACGCCTGCGCCGTCACTATGCGGGATGACGGTTTCGAAGGCGGGCCGCTCCAACCCCGGTCGGCCTCTGCGCGATTTCACGTCGGACGGGTTCACACCGGAAAAGGTCAGCGCCACGCGCACTTCGCCCGTTTGGGGCGCAACGTCATTCAGGTCTTGCAAATGCAGAACGTCTTTAGCTTTGCCAAGCTTGGAATAAGCGATTGCGCGCATGATAGGTTTCCTTTGGGATACATGTCTTACTCCACCTTGTTGCAAAGGAGAGAGCAACGCAATTCTTGCGACCCGAAAGGCCACATAGTGAGCCTTGGCGCATGACGCGGCGAAAGAGGGAAAAGAGCCCATTGTGTGAATTTTCTTTTCACGCTGCATGCGCTCGCAGCGAGGGAAATGCGGCGTCAGCGAAAAATTCGGTACTGCCGCGCAGCGGAAAAACCAGCCATTCGCGCAGAGTGCAGCGAGGATCAAAGGTCGAGCTGACAGACTGCTGGACTAAGCCGACTTAAACCCACAGACATCAAATGTGCGCTAGAGACTCTTGTGAAACCAAGTAGCTTAACCCCTAGCGATGCATTTGCCGTTTACGATTTCGGGTGCGCTGCGTCGCCTCTTCTGAACCATCATGATAGGTGCCGAACCACTTATCCCAAGGCATTTCAGCATTGCCGTAGTTGCATTCATAATATCGGTGATGCAATTGGTGAAAGAACGCTCCAAGCAGTAGGGCTTGACGATTCTGCGTCCAAATTGCCTCGTATCCTGAATGGGACGATGCAGCACCCAGCATCAACCAATAGCCCAGAAACAGCATATGTACCGGATGGCTTGGCAGGACGAGAACAATCAGGATCGCGCTGAGATATGCCAAGGCTTCGACGGGGTGCATCGACATGCCAGACCACGGACCGGTATTGACGTTCCGGTGATGCACTGAATGCACATGTTTGTAGATAGACGGCTGATGCAAGATGAGGTGCACACTATAAAAGTGAAAGCTCTGCCACAACGCAAGCAGAGGAAACAGCAAAACGAACCAGACGGGATGGGCGCTAAACGACAAGGCTCCGATCAATCCGCTGGCGTAGGACAATCGCAGGAAACACTCCAAAACTGAAAGACTGGTGGCACCAAACGCCATAGAATAAAAGATGTTGTCCCATGTCTGGTAGCCAAATGCGAACAATGCGTTCTTGCGTTTGAAATAGGGGCGAGGGTCGTACTTTAGTAATTTGCCCTGCCCGTCGATCCCATAGAACCAGTGGTGTAGACCTCCGGCAACGATGCCCAGAAATAGCCAGTTTCGCAAAAATACCCATGCCACCCAGCCAAAGCCGAGGCTTGCTTGCTCTGGTCCTACTGGTTGCAGCCAGAAGGCAACCAGAAACGCGAGCACCAGAAAGATCGAGCGGTCCGAGAACTGTAGCCAGTTCTGCCACACCCATTTCGTCACGGCGGCAGGTTTGGGCGGCCACAGCCAATAGGGTGCGTGCTTGACCGGCAGTTCTGGATGCCAGTGCCATTCACGGCTCATTGGTTCAGTGTCGGTTTTCTTCGTCATCTAGGCTTCACCTTGTTGGCATCGTGAATACTACCCTGTCAGAATGTCATTGCGTCTTATCCAAAAGCGACGTCCAGTACCCTGCAAACTACCTTTCTTCATGTTGGTGGGTAGATGTTACAGAAAACACTATTGAGCGATTGAAAACAGCGCGGTCTGCGGAGCACCGTTGTTACAAGGCGCCGTTTCACAAACCAAAATTACCTTGACAAGGTGCGGGTTCTCGCAAACCTGATCCAGGTCAATTCACAAAGGTAGTAAGAACCAAATGCAGGTTAGTGTTCGAGACAACAACGTCGATCAAGCTCTTCGGGTTTTGAAGAAAAAGCTACAACGCGAAGGCGTATTCCAAGAAATGAAACTGAAGCAACACTTCGAAAAACCGTCTGAGAAAAAGGCGCGGGAAAAGGGTGAGGCAATTCGCCGTGCCCGAAAACTGGCGCGAAAAAAACTGGAACGCGAAGGGTAACTGCAGATTCTTCTGGCGTTCTGGTTGGAGAACAGATCACCAGAAGCATCGGCGTTCTTGGCATTATGGAACGAGCTGGACTGCCTCGGCGGCGCCGCGCGATCTGCGCAAGGCACATAGTTCGGATGGCTCGCCGGCGAAGCTACAGAGAAAGCTCAAAATCCACTCGCTCTGTGGCTCTGTGCCAAATTTAGCTAAGGTCTTCTGGGAGCTTAATGCTATCCAACACTAGTGCTGAAGCGTATTCAGCCAGGTCCCCAAAACGCGCGCTAGGTCAGACAAGACTTGCTGCATATGGACAAAATTCGGTTTTTTAGAAAGTGTTACTTCTTCCATGTAAAGTGCGCGGTTGACCTCTATCTGAAGGCTGTGGCGACCTTGATCCGGCTGGCCATGGCGGCGCACCAACTCGAAGCCTTTGTAGGGGTCGTTGACCGAAACGGTGAAGCCGCAACTCTGCAAGTAACCGACGACACAATCGCGTATCTGCGGCGCGCAGGTGGTACCGTCCCTGTCACTGACAACAAAGTCAGGACGCGGCACAGCGCCGTCTTCGGTTGTGCGGTCGCCCATGCTGGCCATCGAATGGCAATCGACGTGAATGACCCGTCCGTGTGCGGCATGAGCGGCGTCGATGAGATCGGCCAAGGCGGTATGGTAGGGCCGCCAATAGCCCTCAACCCGGCGCGAGACTTCTGACACAGACAGTTTCCGGTCATAGATCGGGCCAAGCGCCTTCATGTCCTTCCAGATCAATCCGACGCCACGCTCCAGCGTTTTTGAAGTTGGGTTCACTGCATGTGGCCACTCAGCGTCAAACATGGTCACATCGACATCGTCCTCATTGCGGTTCGGGTCGATGTAACTGCGCGGAAACAAGGCATGCAGAAGGGTGGCGCTGTGATCCATGACGCCGGAAAACAGCTCTTCGACATGGGCATCCTCGGATCGCCGCAGCGTCATACGGTCGATTGCGTGGCCGAAATCTTCAGGGTAAATCGAGCCGGAATGCGGGCTGTCGAAGACAATTGGCAAGGCAGCGCCATGAGGGCGGTGAATACGAAAAGGATCGATCATGTTTGGTTCCAGAAGTGGCAAGAAACGTGGCGGTCTTGCGAGATTTCTTCCAAGTCGGGTGCCTGTGCGCGGCAACGATCCTGCGCAAGCGGGCAACGGGGGTTGAAATGGCAACCCGGCGGTGGATCGAGGGGCGACGGGATCTCCCCGATGATCGGCTCAAAGGTCCGCTGGCGCTGGTCCAGCCGCGGGGCTTCGGCCAGCAGAGCCTTGGTGTAGGGATGGCGCGGGTTCGCGAACAGCTCTTCTGTGGGTGCGCTTTCGACGATCCGGCCCAGATACATAATCGCCACTCTGTCGGCGATATGTTCAACCACGCTCAGGTCATGGCTGATGAACAAATAGGTCAATCCAAGCTCGGACCGCAGGTCCATAAAGAGGTTGATGACTTGCGCCTGAATGGACACATCAAGGGCTGCAATCGCCTCGTCACAGACCAGGAATTTGGGTTTAACCGCTAAAGCGCGGGCGATGCCGATCCGCTGTCTTTGCCCGCCGGAAAACTGGTGCGCGTAGCGTTTCTTCAGTGATGGGTCGAGGCCAACTTTCTTCATAATTTCGTCGACGTAGTCAGAGGTTTCGGCCTTGCTGACCAGCCCGTGAATCCGTGGTGCCTCGCCGATGATGTCTTCAACCCGCATACGCGGATTAAGGCTGGCGAACGGGTCTTGAAAGATCATCTGGACGGCCAGCGTGGCGGCGCGTTTGTCGGCGGCATTCATGTCTGCCAAATCGCGCCCCTCAAACAGGATGCGCCCATCACTGGCGTTATGTATACCCGCCACAACACGGCCTAGCGTCGATTTTCCGCAGCCGCTTTCGCCCACTAGCCCCAGTACCTCACCCGGAGCGATAGCCAGATCAACGTTGTCGACCGCATGCACGGTTTCCTCGTGGATGTCAGCGCCAAGTTTTTGAGCCAGCTTGCCAGCAATATCCAAGCGTTTGGTGAAACGTTTGGAAACGCCAGAGATCTCAAGAATGGGGTTGGTCATGCAATCGCCCCATCTTGCTGTGGGTGAAAACAGCGCAGGCGACGACCGTCAAAGTCTTCGACGTCAGGTGACGTGGCACAGGCCTGCGTTGCGCTTTGACAGCGCGGCGCAAAGGCGCATCCTTGTGGAAGTGCGAGCATATTGGGTGCCATCCCTTCGATCTGGTACAGCCTCTGCCCGCGTTTATTGGCGGACGGCACCGACCCCAAAAGCCCAACCGTGTAAGGATGGCGTGGTCTGTCGATGATGTCATCGGTTCCGCCCTGCTCGACAATCCGGCCCGCATACATCACCGAAATGCGATCAGCGAGACCGGCCACCACCGCAAGGTCATGTGTGATCCAGATCATCGCAGTGCCGGTGCGGCGCGTCAGGTTCTGTGCCTCGTGAATGATCTGTGCTTGGATGGTGACGTCTAGTGCTGTCGTCGGTTCATCGGCAATTATCAGATCGGGTTTATTCAGGAACGCTGTCGCAATCGCCACGCGTTGCCGCATGCCACCTGACAGTTGGTGTGGATAGGCGCGCAGGCGTTCCTCGGGGGATGGAATTCCAACAAGGCCGAGCGCGTCGCGACTGCGTTCCCATGCAGTCTGGTGGTCTACGTTTTCATGCGCTGTAATTGCCTCGATCATTTGCGTGTCGATCCGCAGCACTGGGTTCAGCGTCATCATCGGGTCTTGAAAGATCATCGCAATCCGATTGCCGCGCAGCTTCTGCAGAGCATTCTCGGACGCGTTTGCAATCTCGGTTCCGTTGAACTTGATCGAGCCTTCGGTGATGCGGCCTGGCGGGTCAATGAGACCAAGGATCGAAAAGCCTGTTATTGATTTGCCAGACCCGCTTTCACCAACAAGACCCATAATCTCGCCTTTGCCGACGGAAAAATCGACGCCATCCACGGCCTTCACCACGCCTGCACGCGTGAAGAAATGCGTACATAGGCCTTTGACCTCGAGTGTCGCGCTCATTTCTTCATCCTCGGGTTCAGCACGTCGCGTAAGTGATCGCCGACAAGGTTGATCGACACTACGGTCAGCAGAAGCGCTACGCCGGGGAAAATCGAAATCCAATAGCGGCCCGACATCATATATTCAAATCCGTTAGCGATCAGGACACCTAGGCTGGGTTCGGTCTGCGGCAGGCCGACGCCGAGAAAAGACAACGTTGCTTCAAGCGAAATCGCACTAGCGGTTTGCACCGTGCCAACCACAATCAGTGGGGCCATGCAGTTGGGCAGAATATGTCGAAAGACGATGCGCGTCTGCGACAGGCCAAGGCACTGTGCAGCCTCGACATATTCTTTGCGCCGTTCAACCAAAGCCGTGCCGCGCACCGTGCGAGCGTAATAGGCCCATTGCGCGATCACCAGCGCGAGGATGATATTCTCGATCCCCTTGCCAAGTATCGCAATGAGCATCAACGCAACCAGCGAAGCAGGGAACGAAAGTTGCAAATCCACAATGCGCATTATGACGTTTTCGATCCGCCCACCAGCATAGGCCGCGACCAATCCAATCACGGTGCCAATCAGCAAAGCGATCACGCCAGAGGCCACGCCGACGGTCAATGAAATCCGCAGCCCATACAGGATCGCGGAATACAGATCGCGCCCCGATCCATCCGACCCTAGCCACATTGTGTATCCGGTAAAGGCCTCTGATCCGGGCGGCAGCCTGCCGTCCAATACATCAACTTGGCCCAGATCATAGGGGTTTTGTGGCGTGATCCATGGGGCCAGCAGCGCTAGAACGATTATGATGAGCAAGCCGATGAAGGCGCCGGCCGCGATCCTGCTTTCGAAGAACTCGGACACAAAGCGCCGGAACGGCGTCTCAACTTTGGCGGGGCTGGGCAGGTTCATGTCGGTCATTTGTTTTGATCCTGAAGCCTGACCCGAGGATCTAGGATGGAATAAAGGACATCTACAAGCAGGTTGATGACCACAAAGAACAACACCATGATCATCAGGTAGGCGACGACAACGGGCCGGTCGAGTTGCAGGATCGCATTGATCAGTAGTTTACCCATGCCAGGCCATGCAAAAATCGTTTCGGTCACGACGGAGAAGCCAATCAAGCTACCAAATTCAAGCCCCATGACGGTGACAACTGGGATCATGATGTTCTTCATCACGTGGACAAAGATAATGCGCCTTGTGCTCAGCCCCTTGGCGCGGGCGAATTTGACATAGTCTTGGCTCATCGCTTCGCGCACACCTGCGCGGGTCAGGCGCACGGCCAATGAGATTTTCAGGAGTGCGAGGTTTAGGGCAGGCAAGATGATATGGCTTAACCCGTCAAGCGTCAGAAGGCTGGTTTCAAAACCAAGCACACTGACGGTATCGCCACGCCCCGTTGCAGGAAGCCAGCCCAACTCCACAGCGAAAAGAATAATTAACATCAACCCCACCCAGAACGTGGGCAGCGAGAACCCAAGGATCGATCCGGCCATAATGCCTTTTGAAATAGGGTTGTCAGGATATAGACCGGCATAGAGCCCCAATGGAATACCGATGGCCACAGCCAAGAACAGCGCTGTAAATGCCAACTCTAGCGTGGCGGGCATGTGGTGCAGGATCAACCGTAATGCGGGCTCGCCGAAAATAAATGAATTGCCTAGATCGCCTGTCGCCGCACCCTTGAGGAACAGCCAATACTGTTCCCAAATTGGGCGATCCAAACCAAGGCGGGCGATGGCTTCGGCGATGTCTTGTTGATCGGCGTCGGGGCTGACCAGCATATAGACAGGGTCACCAATGACGTTAACGCCAAAAAATACGATTACGGACATCAACATAACAACAATAGAGGCCTGTAGAAGACGTCTGATGATAAAGACCGTCATAGTCGCACTGCCCCTGTTTTGCTGAGCCGGGCAGTTAAAATTAACTGCCCGGCCGCGCTTTTCACTCTTTCACTGCGCCCATGGCGATCGTGTACTCGTCCGTTCGCGGGATATAGCTCAGACCCGCTCTTGCGCCCCAAGTATTGACTTGGAAATGCGTTGGGATGATCGCGACATTTTCCATGGCCATTTCAGTCGCCTGCGCCAAAAGATCCTGACGCTTGGCATCATCAACGGTGGCCAAAGCCTCTTGAATGACCGCATCGATTGCCGCATTCGAATGGCGTCCACGGTTGGTTGCACCATAGCCTTTGTCGCTATCGTTGGTGTGGATCAAGGCCTTCAGCGGCGATGATGCTTCGCCAGATCCGGCACCCCATCCAACAAGGATAAAGCTGAACTCTGGCAGACCTTCGGGACTCCCAGTTGAAGCGCGACCGAAGTAGACCGATCTTGGCATCGTCTCGACTGCCGTCTGAATGCCGACACGGGTCAGCATTTGTGCGATTGCCTCGGCAATTTTGGCGTCATTGATGTAGCGATCATTCGGACCGTGGATGGTCATCTGGAAGCCGTCACCATAACCTGCCTCGGCCAAAAGTGCTTTGGCGCCGTCTGGGTCATAGGCAGGTGGGGAAAGGTTGTCAGAGACGCCAAAGAAGCCATCAGGCAACAACTGGCCCGCAGAAACAGCGACACCCTCCATCACACGTTCCACGATCACATCGCGGTTAATCGCCATGCTGATGGCGCGACGCACGCGCACATCCAACAGCGGGTTCATAATGTCGCTGCCGTCCAACGCCTTGATATAGGGCGAATTTTCGCGGAATTGATCCATATGCAGATAAATCACGCGGTTTGATGGGCCTTGGGTCAGCGTGACCGAATCATTGCCTTTGAGCGTTTCGATGTCGGTTGTCGGCACGCCGGAAATCAGATCGACGTCACCGGCAAGCAACGCGGCAACGCGCGATGGCGCAGACGAGATCGGGCGGAATTCGACTTCGGTCCAGACTGGAATTTCGCCCCAATAATCGTCGTTGCGCACGAAAGACACAGATTGCCCGGGGGTGTAGCTTTGGAATTTATACGGGCCGGTGCCGATGGCCGCAGTGCCTGCATTAAAGTCATCCGTGCTGGCATCGCAGCCAACGCTGTCAGAAATTATTGCCACAGTGGACACATCGTTCCCCATCAGCGGATAGGGTGTCTCGGTGATGATATGGACAGTATAGTCGTCGATTTTCACAAGAGTCTTACCCTTGGTATAAGTCGCGAAACTTGCTGGTGAATTCGGAACATCAGGTGCGCGTTCAAACGTACACAAAACATCGTCAGCCGTAAAATCTGTACCGTCATGGAACTTCACGCCTTCGCGCAATTTGAATTCCCATGTCAGGTCATCAACCGGTGTCCAGGATACAGCCAGTCCAGGATACAGTCCTTGCGTTTCGTTTTGCAAAATCAGGCGGTCGAATACGTGCAAGGACAAGGCATTGTTTGGCCCTGTATTATGGAATTGGGGGTCCATCGACGTCGTTTCAGACGCAAGACCGACAACAAGTTTCTCGGCGCTGGCCATACCAACCGCTGAAATCATAAGCCCCGCAGCAACTGCGAGCGTGATCGTCGTTTTCATTTCTAATCTCCCTATGGATGCAGATCATTCAGGCCAACTTCTGGTGGGCGGCTCTTTCGTGAAACTGCTATAATGCTAGCTAAGCGTTTTTTCATTGCCAATACTTAAGTCTATGCAAATGTGCATAAGGCAATTCATCATGAGGGATGGATTTTCTATCTTTGAAGCGCGAGGAATCTTACATGTCAGGAAACCGTCATAGACTGCGAGAGCTAGAAGCGCTGCGCGCACTTGTGACAACGGGCACCACCGTTGGCGCAGCGCAGCGGTTGTCAATTTCGCAATCTGCTGTCAGCAGGTCCTTATCTCAACTTGAAGAACGTTTGGGACGGTCCCTGTTCATTCGCTCATCAGGGCGCATCTATCCGACACCGGAGGCCCTACGACTGAACGAAAAGCTTGATGCGCTTTTTGAAACCCTCGCCGAAATCGACGGCGCGGATTGGGCAGCGCGCGAAGACGAACCCTTGCGTCTTGTTGTGCCACCAACTCTTGCCCATCATTTCGTGATCCGACGCGTTGCGCGGTTTCTCAAACGCAATCCGGGGCGACGTATTCAACTTGATATTCAATCAACCGACAGTCTCTTGTCAGGCATCATGAACGCCCAATATGACCTTGGTCTAACCAGCGGTATGATCCAGCGTAGTGGGGTCACACTTTTGCCTTGGCGCCGTTCAAAAATCGTCTGTGCGATGCCCGAAGATCACCCGCTAGTGGCAAAAGAGACGATTGTTCCAGAAGATCTTGAAGGCGTTGAGTTAATCGAGTTCCTTGGCAGGCTTGGAACGCGTGCACTCAGTGATCAAATACTTGGTCGGGCCGGCGTGCGCCCCCGCACCGTAGTTGAAACCGCGACGAACATGGCCGCATTGGAACTTGTCCGTGAAGGCCTTGGTATCACGCTTGTCAATCCGTTTCCGCTATTAAGCGAAGGCATTCCAGGGATTGTCGCGCGGCCATTCCTTGCCCCGATCGTCTATCAAACCAGTTTCGTTTTGCCCACGGGCCGCCCCCCAACACAAGCCGCCCGGCAGTTCATGCGTTTTGTGAAACTGACTACGGCCAAGGACCAATACTCCGAAGAAATCACATAACCCGCATCCATTGATCAACATGAGGAACACAGCACATGACACAGTTGAACATCCCCAATAACTATCCCGTCGATCTGACACCGCCCGACATTTCCGCCTATGAACAAGGAAATACTGGCGTCCCTTATATCTGGACGTTTGATAGTGGCGTGCCGGGCCCGAATGTGATGGTTAGTGCTGTTGTCCACGGCAACGAACCCTGCGGGGCCATCGCGCTTGATTGGTTGTTTCAGAACGACGTCCGCCCAGTGAAGGGTCGCATGACGCTAGGGTTCATGAACGTCGCAGCTTACCTTGCATTTGATCCTGCTGACCCAAATGCGACCCGCTGGATGGACGAAGATTTTAACAGGGTCTGGGATGCGACTGTGCTGGAAGGCGATCGCGACAGTATTGAATTGCGTCGCGCCCGCGAAGTTCGCCCTGTGCTGGATGATGTTGATCTGCTGCTAGACCTGCACACCATGCAGCACTTGGCGCCGCCCCTGATGATGAGTGGCAGGTTGCCCAAAGGCAAAGACCTTGCCTGCAATGTTGGGGTGCCTGAACGCGTGGTCGGGGATGCCGGCCATGCTGCCGGTCGGCGCATGCGCGACTATGGTGGGTTTGATGATCCAACCTCAGCCAAAGCGGCGCTATTGATTGAATGCGGCCAGCATTGGGAAGCCGCATCAGGGATTCTTGCAAAAGAATCCACCGCCCGTTTTCTGGAAGCCACCGGCACGGTACATCCAGGACTAGCGCAGGAGTTTGGCGGGCCTCCAGCACCTCAACAGTTGTTCACGGTCCGCGAGGCCATCACAATCACCCAAGAGACATTTGCCTTTACCGAGGCCTTCACGGGCGGCGAAGTGATTGCCAAAGCTGGAACTTTAATCGGTCACGACGGCGATATCGAAGTTCGCACACCGCTGGATGACATGATGCTTGTGATGCCTTCAAAGAGGTTGTGGAAAGGTCAAACAGCGGTCCGGCTTGCCCAGCGTGATGCCTAGAGCGCTTCGTGCCAATTGATTTGAAATTGGGCCTGTTCGCTAGTGACAGGCCCGAAAACGACATTTGGTCGTATCAAGGCATTACGATCGAAACTAACGCACCTAGACTGGTAATACATGCCCTGAGACCCTCTGATGCACGAACGTCGTATTCCAGAATGGCTTCGCCACGCGCCGGCGCCAAGTGTCCGCGGATTTGCAATGCTCGCAGGGGCAGAGGCTATGGCGCGGGGCATCCTAATCTCTGTCTTTGTCCGTCGTTCAGTCCTGTACAGTGGAAGAACGCCTGGTCGAACTATAACAAGTCACCATCCCAGAGCTGACATTGGTGCAAGCGCAGCGAAAGCACACTTTGTCCCGCATAGTAGACCTCGGTGTATGGTGCAGTGAACGTCCGTATTGAGCCCGAAGTTGCGGATACGGCGTTCTGAGCGAATGACTGCTTCCGGTGCAAAACGCGGAAACTTCTTCCCGCCAAAGTGTGAGTTTATGATGGAAGTTGCACCAGATCAGCGAACATATCTTCAAGTACAACATCCAGCCTGAACACACCGCCACCAGCAAAGGCGCGGTAACTCTCCAGTTGCGCGCCTTCACGCTTGAAGGATGTCTCCAACAACACATCACAAGGACCAAGTGGCTCTAGTCCAATTCGCATTTGCTTCGCAGTACATTTGCGACGGTTACATCGGGTTTGCGGAAATCGTACCTCGGCTGCTCAATCATACCCCGCTGTCGATAATTGGGCCGAGAACTGTGCGGCCGTCGTTGAAAGCGCTTCGGCCTTCAATGCAAATTGTCTGCGATGAAATTCTGAACCATTTCGACAATTGAACAAAGAATTTAGTAGCGGATATCGGTTCAGAGCGTAGTTAATCGCGACCAAAAGACACTAGCCAATATTTTGGATTGCAGCGTACCATGGCTCTGCCTAGCGTGCCTATGTGAACGTGGGCATGATCGCGAATGTTTGGGGGAATTATGAGAAACTGGCCAAAAATTTCGGGGATCATCAGCGACTTGGATGGCGTTACCTATCGTGGTGACGATCCAATCGAGAGTGCCGTGGCGGCGTTCAAGACATGGGACGCCGCTGACCTCCCATATGCATTTGTTACCAATAATTCCACGAAGTCAGCCGAAGAGTTCGCCGATAAGCTGAACGGAATGGGAATCCCAGCCATAGCAGAACGGATTATCACCACATCAGCGGCTGCGGCGGCACGTCTGACACAACTTCTGCCGGCTGGTGCAAGGGTGATGGTGATCGGTGCGACTGCTTTATCCCAAGCGGTTGTTAAACTCGGTTTTGAACTTGCTGACGAGGATGTGTCCGCCGTTGTTGCAGGGCTGGATCGCGCATTTACTTTTGAAAAGCTAGCAAAAGCTCAAACTGCCCTACTGGGTGGTGCGATTTTTATTGGCACAAACCCAGATCATATGCTGCCTTCTGGCTCCGGTTTCGAACCGGGCGCCGGGTCAATCCTTAAAGCTATTGAGACTGCATCTGGAGTACCACCGATCATCATCGGAAAACCGCAGCCAGATTTGGTGGCGACAGCGCTGAAGATTCTGGGGACGCCGCCGGAAACAACGTTCATGCTGGGCGATCAGGTGGGGACTGATATCGTCGCCGGACAATTGGCCGGGTTGCAAACGATTCTGGTTAGGACTGGCGTTCAAGAAAAAGGACCGTTCCCGATCAATCCAGATTTCGAAATTGATACGCTCGCTCAGATTCCCGTGACCATTGGCACATCGAAATGAATCCTAAATGGCTGATGTAGACGTACCCAAACTTATGACGAAACACGGAGTTATGATTGCACTGCACGCGATTGATCGGGGCACGACAGACTGTGAATTCATCGTTTTGGCAGGATCAAATTAAATTGGCTTGCGCCTAGCGGGGCGGTCTCTCAACGTCATCAGGCTAAAAAATAAAACCACTTTCGAAGTTTCATGACATCTCCTGACAGTCGTCGCCAGCGTGCTTGGAACTTAAAGCGGCTTAGACAATTGACGCGTTTAACTCGTCTGATTTGTACAATTTGTACGGCGTCTTTCCCGTGTCTTTTGGTTGATCCCTGTTCGGTTCTTAGAAAGACCTTGTTGCGAGCGAATGAGCCGTCTGGGGCTGGTGTCTGGTGGGTTTGATCCTAAGAGCTGAAATTGAGACAGGCGCATTGATGGCGGCGCTCTTATTGCAGAGCTAGGCGATTTAGTTTGCAAAAGTGGATGAGATAGACGTTACTCGATCAACAAAAAACACCAACTCAACAAATACTGTGGAGGAAGAAACGTGAAAATAACAACGAGATTCTTAGGGACGATAACAGCTGCCCTATTGGCCAGCACTGGCGCAGCCTTTGCGCAAGAAGACTGCCCGCGCGGCACGCTGGATGCGCGCTATTGCGACCGTGACGGTGACTTGGTCGCGGATACGCCAACTGATCCAGCCGATTGGGTGAACCCTGACACGCTTGTATTCACATATACACCTGTCGAAGATCCGGCTGTTTATATCAGCGTTTGGGCCGAATTTCTTGAGCATATGGCAGAAGTAACGGGCAAAGAAGTTATCTTCTTCCCAGTTCAATCAAATGCTGCTCAGATTGAAGCCATGCGCTCTGGTCGACTGCATATTGCTGGCTTTAACACAGGTTCCAACCCACTTGCTGTGAACTGTGCTGGATTTAGTCCGTTCACGATAATGGCGTCCCTCGATGGTGCCTTCGGCTATGAGATGGAAATCATCACGTTCCCAGGTTCCGGCATCGAATCGGTTGAAGACATCCGTGGCGGGGCATTGGCGTTTACGTCACCAACGTCCAATTCTGGTTTCAAAGCGCCTTCGGCAATTTTGAGCTCTGATTTTGATATGGTCGCTGACCGTGACTTCGAACCAGTGTTTTCTGGCAAGCATGACAATTCAATCCTTGGCGTCGCCAATCAGGATTATCCTGCTGCTTCAATCGCGAACTCTGTTATGAACCGGATGCTTGCACGCGGTGACATAACGGAAGATCAAGTTGTCTCGATCTATAAGTCGCAGACATTCCCGACAACTGGCTTCGGTACTGCGCATAACCTTGACCCCGAACTGGCAGCGAAGATCGAAAGCGCATTCTTCTCTTTTGAGTGGGATGGCACTGCGTTGCAGGAGGAATTTGAGAAATCGAATGAAGGTCAATTCCTTGAAATGAACTATCAAGAGTTCTGGGAAGTTATCCGCAAAATCGACACTGCGAACGGCGTTTCCTACGCTTGTGAGTAAGTCTTAATTCTTATGGCGCTGGTGGGAACACTGGCGCCATTTCTTTATCTACTGGGGATGGCAGATGCTGGAGCTAAACGGCTTAACGAAGATATACCATACGGGCGACAAAGCTCTTAGCGATGTGACACTCACCATTCCAAACGGGCAAGTTGTTGCCCTCATCGGTCCTTCAGGAGCCGGCAAGAGCACCTTGATCCGCAGCATTAATCGGTTGGTTGAACCGACTTCAGGCTCGGCGGTTTTGGATGGCGTGAACATTACGACACTCCGAGACGGAGCACTGCGCAAACAACGCCGTCGCATGGGTATGATTTTCCAAGAATATGCGCTGGTGGAACGCCTTACAGTGATGGAAAACGTCCTGTCTGGCCGACTTGGCTATGTTGGGTTTTGGCGCAGCTTTTTTCGCAAGTTCCCACAAGCTGACATGGACGAAGCCTATCGCCTCTTAGACCGCGTCGGCCTGCTGGCTATGGCAGACAAACGGGCTGATGAGCTGTCAGGCGGGCAACGTCAGCGGGTAGGCATTTGTCGAGCGCTGATCCAAAATCCCTCGCTTTTGTTGGTAGACGAACCAACGGCGTCGCTTGACCCTAAAACCTCGCGCCAAATCATGCGCCTGATTTGTGAGTTATGCGCTGAGCGTGGCTTGGCGGCGATTATCAACATTCATGATGTTGCGCTGGCACAAATGTTCGTGGAACGCGTCATAGGGCTGGAGCTAGGCCGCGTCGTGTTTGACGGTGGACCTACAGAATTGACACCTGAAGTGCTGACCCAAATTTACGGCGCTGAAGACTGGGAAGCGACCATCGAAAAAGTTGACGACGAGGCTGAGGCGTGAGCGTTGCACTAGAAAACAAACTCGGCACTGCGTGGAAAAAGAATCCTTATATTGCCAGTAGCAGCCTGCGATGGGCGATCTCTGCAATCGTATTGGTTTATGTGTTTCTTGCGGTTTTTGGGACCAAATCAATATCTAGCAGTTTGGTTGGATTGGGCTTGGTCGAGGAAGGCTTTCGCTTCGGTACGTTTGGTTCGGTCGACAAGTTTTTCTCCGGCATCGATGTGAACTGGTCGCGCATTCAGCGCGGCCTTGCTCGTGGGCAGGAATTTGTAGGTGGCTTTTTAAGTCCTGACTTTGCTTCGCGATGGGATCACATTGTCCAAGGCATGTATGAAAGCGTGGTGATGACCATTGCTTCAACGGTGGTTGGCATAGGTGTTTCAATCCCGATTGCCTTAGGCGCTGCGCGTAATATTGCACCGCTACCTGTATACTTGGCGTGCCGCTTCATCATCACAGTATCTAGGGCACTAAATGAACTCATCGTAGCGATTATTCTGGTGGCGATCCTAGGGTTTGGCCCTTTGGCAGGCTTTATTACACTAAGTTTTGCGACGATTGGTTTTTTGGCGAAATTGCTAGCCGAGGAAATCGAGGACATGAACAAATCCCAAGCTGAGGCTGTTCAAGCAACTGGCGCCACATGGTTGCAGCGTATCAATTTCGGCGTACAGCCGCAGGTTATGCCGCGCCTCATCGGGCTTTCAATGTACCGCCTTGATATCAATTTCCGCGAATCCGCTGTGCTTGGATTAGTTGGCGCTGGCGGTATCGGAGCGACGCTCAACACGGCTTTTGACCGATATGAATTTGATACCGTAGCCGCAATTCTGCTGATTATTATCTCAACCGTGATGGTCCTTGAATATCTGTCCGGATTCATTCGCACGAGGATCAAATAATGCCGCATATTGAAAAAGACGGCCTAAAGGTCTGGCAAGTGCGCGACCGAAACGCAACCTTGACCCGCTGGGGAATGTGGTTTGCCCTGGTCGTTGCCTTTGTCTGGTCTTGGGGTGCCATTTCTGACAATACGCTTTGGGCACTGATGGGCAATGTTGGCGAGGTCACAGTGGACATCGCGGGGCGTGCGGTGCCTCCCCGTTGGTCCTATATGGAAAAGCTGTGGAAGCCAATTTGGGATACTCTAAATATCGCCACGCTTGGTACTGTGATTTCCCTTTTTCTGGCGGTTCCCGTAGCGTTTTTGGCTGCAAGCAACACAACGCCAAGCAAATACTTCGTGCGGCCGATAGCGCTGTTGATCATCGTTTCCAGCCGTTCGGTTAACTCGCTTATCTGGGCTTTGCTATTTGTATCCATTGTTGGACCTGGCGTCTTCGCGGGTCTTTTGGCGATTTCAATCCGCTCCATCGGATTCTGCGCGAAGCTGCTCTATGAAGCGATTGAAGAAATCGACGAGAGACAGGTTGAAGCAATCACCGCCACCGGAGCAAAACGCTGGCAAATAATGGTTTATGGTATTGTGCCGCAGATCATGCCTGCCTTTGCTGGCATCGCGGTTTTCCGGTGGGATATCAACATTCGCGAAAGCACGGTTCTGGGCCTTGTGGGTGCGGGCGGTATTGGTCTGCAGCTTAAGGGCTCGCTCGACACAATTGCTTGGCCGCAAGTTTCGCTCATTCTGTTGGTCATTCTCGCCGCAGTGGTATTATCGGAATGGGTGTCTGCCAAAGTGCGCGGCGCAATTATCTAAGCATGACAAATGTCCGACATTAACGTTGATACAGATTGGGCTTTCACCCAGTACGAAAGCATCCGAAAGGTTCTGCCTGCCGCAAAATTTCCTGCAGGCTCCAAGCACATTGCCAACTTGAGTGAAGTTGCCGACCGTTTTGACGTGTTCTTATTGGATGCCTTTGGCGTGTTGAATGTTGGGGAAACTCCTATTCCAGGTGCGCCTGAACAGGTTGCTGCTCTTCAAGCAATGGGAAAACGAGTAATGGTGCTAACGAATGGCGCCAGCCTTCCTGCCGAACGTTCGATGGAAAAATATAGGCTTTTTGGGTTTGATCTTAAGCGCGCAGACGTCATCTCAAGCCGTGATATATTGATGGCAAGTCTTGAGAAACAAAGCCCAACCGTTTGGGGTTGCATGGCTTTGAGCACCTCCAAACTGGAGGAGTTCTCTGCGCAAGTTCTGGCATTGGGCGATGATCCGCAGCTCTATAATGATGTTGGCGGGTTTATTCTGCTTGGCAGCGCGGGTTGGACCTCGGCTCGGCAGGCATTGATGGTGAACAGCCTAATTGCCATTCCACGGCCAATTCTTGTCGGAAACCCAGATTTGGTAGCTCCTCGCGAAACCGACTTGTCCTTGGAGCCAGGGTGGTTTGGTCACCATGCTGCACATGAAACAGGTATTTCACCTCAATTTTTCGGGAAACCGTTTGATGCGATTTTTGCAGAGGCTCGCAAACGCGTCCCAGCCGACATCCCCAACGATCGAATTGCAATGGTCGGCGACACTTTGCACACCGATATATTGGGCGGAAAAGCCGCCGGGTTTGGCACAGTATTAATAGCAGAACACGGTCTATTTCGGGGAAAGAATGTGGCTAGTTATATAAAGGCATCGGGCATCATTCCTGATTTCATTGCACCAACAACTTAGTCTGAATCTGGGTGTAGGCGACGTCCACAAGCTTGTCGGATTTTACCTCGCGGCTTCTCAGTGAGTTGTATCGCATATAGGTACACGCCAAATCGCCTCCCTCGCCCGCTCGAATTTCTCGCGGTCCTTAACGTAGTAAGTGAAACCCCAATAGGGCCATTTGCAGACCTCAAAGAGGGAACGTCTAATGGCGGCTTCGTCCACAGTGCGGTCATCTAGCTGATATAAATGCTGCATGAGATGCGCAACGTCCGCTTCGGTGAAGCTGCAGCGCGGCGTCGTGACACTTGGCCAACGTCTGCTTTGGGCCGTCTTTACTGGTGGTGGTGGCATCTGACGGGCAAAATGCTGCAACCGACCTAATGGCGGTTGAGAGCTCACAGTGGAAACTGAGGCCCACGTAGGAATTTGAGGTGCGATATTGCTTGTGGTTGATGCCTCCAGTGGAAATGACATGGTGGGGGGGGTGGATCAGTCTTGGAGATACGTTGAGTATGTATTTCCGACTGACCCAATTGGTCGAACTACGACCGCCCCACACAAGCGAAATGCTAACGCATCACACGCAAGACAATGTACAATTGCTAACCCAGCTATTGTCTTACGCCCTCCATTATAGACAATCTGAACACCTACTCATTGACTCATATCAAAGGAGGTTGTGATTTCGGTCGATAGACGGACTGAGCCAAAGCAGTCATTCGTAGATGTTGCAGCGAACGGCAACTAGGAGCCCATATTGACCAATGCTGCAACTTGTATGAATGGCTGCTTCGCTTGGCGAAGACGGAAAGTTCGGTTTCGCAAAAGTTAGAAGAAAAGCGGCGATGCCAAAACTGACACCGCCGTTTTTTGCTCGCATTGCTACATCTAGTTCGTGATGATTTCTGGCCCCATGAACGTATTTGGCAGTATGGTCGAAATCCACGGCACATAGGTCACCAGGATCAAGAAAACAAAGAGCACCGCGAGGAATGGTAGTGCCGCACGCACTACGCTCATCATTGGCATACCGGCTACGCCGGAGGTAACAAAGAGGTTCAGTCCAACCGGAGGTGTAATCATACCGATCTCCATATTGACGACCATGATGATGCCGAGATGGATCGGATCAATGCCAAGCTCGATCGCGATTGGGAACACCAGTGGCGCTACGATCACCAGTAGTCCCGACGGTTCCATGAACTGGCCGCCGATCAACAGGATGATGTTGACGACTATCAAGAACATAACCGGCCCGAAGCCCGCAGAAAGCATCGCATTGGCGATATGTTGTGGGATTTGTTCGTCTGTTAGAACGTGCTTCAAGATAAGCGCGTTTGCGATCACGAACAGCAACGTGACTGTCAGCTTGCCGGCATCGAACAAAGTGCGTTGTGTATCTGGATGGAAAAACGCGGTCACGATGGCCCATGGGCGGCTCCGCAACGGAATGCTACCGGGGGTTTCGTTCACCGCTGCAGCGGAAAGACTACGTGGCTGTCTATCTGCGAGTGGCCCCATATCCTTGTAGACGAACGTCGCGATGAAGAACGCGTAGACTGCGGCGACTGCGGCCGCTTCGGTTGGGGTGAAAATGCCCCCGTAGATGCCGCCAAGGATGATGACGATCAGGAAAAGACCCCAGCCAGCCTCACGGCCAGAGGCGATGATCTCGCCCCAGCCCTGCCACTCACCCTTGGGTAAGTTCTTGAATTTGGCAATGATGT
>Ga0102815_10000286_pt1 | contig 36380 bp, 35 predicted proteins | sample ColrivemetaGS759_FD_79113 | JGI IMG/M metagenome (GOLD analysis project Ga0102815, IMG submission 79113) | Estuarine microbial communities from the Columbia River estuary - Ebb tide ETM metaG S.759 | ecosystem: Environmental > Aquatic > Marine > Intertidal zone > Estuary | place: USA: Columbia... | reverse complement strand
TTATGAGTTGCTCCGCCTCGTTAAAGGTAAGGCCGGCGACTTTGACCGGGCCGTATTCGGGCACCAGTATGTTGCCGTCGCGGGTAACGACCAGCTTGTACTCTACATTGAGCTTGCCGAACAGCTGCACGATGATGTTGTCGCCGGGGCCAATCCGGTAGTCTATCGGGACCGGAATGCCGGCTACTGGCGCGAAGGTGCTCGGTACCCGGTCGAAGATGTCGTAACCGAACTGCTCCAGGTCCGAGTGCAGGACCTGGCTCTGCTGGGTTTCTTCCAGGTTGATCGGGGCGTTCTGTGCCTCGGCAATTTGCTCCAGCCGCGAGTCTTCCTGCTCGACAGGATCGTTGACCATCAGCTCCAGGGGCAGCGCCGACTCGGGCAGTTCCTCGTCCTGGCCACTGGGTGCCGCCCTGACGTAGGCTCGTCGCTGCACAGACTGCAGGGACTCGACATAGGGCACGTAGGCGCTATTGGCGGCAGCGACCGGGGTCGGCGGGAGTGCGCTGGCAAGGCCCAGCAACAGCCAGGTGACAGCGAGTGCTCGCGCGCCGGGCAGAAGCCTGGTGGCGCGGCGGGTTGTTGGGTGGTGTGACTTGCTCATGGCGTTGGCTCTGATTTTTCGGTGGCTACCCCCTGTTAAGAGCAATAGCAGTGCCAACTGTGCCAGTGATAAAAAAATCAATTAAAACAATAGGATATATTTATCTTTCAGTAGTTGTTCCGGGTGCGATGCGCATAATGGGTTGCAAAATGCGAGTTCTGCTTTTTGCAAAATGCAATTACAGGGGTGCTCTTGCAGATTGCGAATGAACCCAGTTTCCGGCGCCGCGCGGCAGGTAGCGGTCCGCCCAGGGGGGTGGTGGCACCGCCAGCGCCAGCAGTGAACTGATGTCCGCCGCGAAGTGCTGGCGCAGCTGTTCATGCAACTCGGCAGGCAGCGCCATGGGGTTGTCACTGTTGCCCACGTTCCACTGTTCGTACTGGAACCGGAGTCGACCGCGGCGCTTTTCCGGCAGCTGCTGCCAAAGCCGGTATAACAGCTTGCGCTCCCGCAGCCAGACGCGCACGGACTGGGGAATGCGTTTGCCGGCACCGCCGCGATGGATGACTTCGCCCAGCGTGGTGGGGCGAAACCCGGTAGGCAGGCCGATGAACGCCAGCAGGCGGTCCAGGGTTGCCTCGGGCTCGGCCTCGAGTTCCTCGGTGTAGAGCACCAGCAGCCGGCTCGGGTCGAAGCAGGCGTTGAAGCCCTCCAGGCAGCGGCCATACTCGCTCCAGGCCACGTAGAAGTCCGCCTCTGACTGGTAGCCGTCGGCATGATCGGGCACTGGCAGCGAGCGGGCATTTGCCTGTGCATCCTCGGCCAGCAGGGATTCCACCACTTCGGCAAACTCCCGTGCCTCGGTCTCCCGTCGCTGGCCCATCTGGAAGTGCGACCAGCTGCGCTCTATCGGGTCGCGCAGGATAGCCACCAGCTTTACCCCGGGCATCAGGGCGTGGATGCGCGCCGGCACTTGCGGATCGCACATGTACTGGGGGCTCGCTTTGCCCCACAGTTTGTGTTGCGGGTCGCTGCCGAAGTGGTCGCGGGCAAAGGCGTCCCAGCCCTGGGGGCTGTAATCCTCGCCGGTGAAGAAAGGCACTTCCTTCTCCAGCGGCATGGCGATATCGGGGTGTTGGCGCAGGTGCTCGAACAGGGCCGTGGTGGCGCATTTCTGGGCGCCGATGATCAGGAAATCCAGTGGTTTCATTGCTGCGTGCTCGTTGGTTTCAAAAAGTGTGTGGCCAGTGCATAGGAGGCGAGATTTTTCAGCGCGATGCTGCCGCTGAATACCGCCGCAAGACCGGGCGCTCCGTATTCAGGGCCCACCCAGGCGCTGCCCGCCAGGGCGGCAGCCAGGGCGATCACCAGGGTAGCCAGTTCCCGCGAGGCGGCGCCGGCCATGTTGAGCAGCACCCCGGACAGGCCGGTTGCCGCGTTGACAAGATGGCCGGCGGCGAGGATGGCGAGGAACAGGCGCAAGTCGCCGAAATCATTCCCGAACAACTCGGCAATGGGCCCGGCAAGCGCCAGCAAGACCAGCGCCGCCGGCAGGAACACCGCGGTGGAGATCAGCTGGGTGCGGCGCAACAGGCCCAGCAGTGCCGGGTGGTCCCGCTGGGCAGCGCTGCGGGCGAAGGCGGGACCAAATACGGCGGCCAGCAACAGTAGCAGCGTGGTGACCACATTGATCAATTTATGGGCGACAGCGAACACACCGATTTCCGCGGTATCCACGTAGAGCGGCATGACCACGAAGGGCAGCTGCAGGAAACCGATGCTCAGTACGCTGGTGCCCCACAGGTAGAGCAGATCGCCGCGCGGTGCCGGCGGGTTTGCCGCCGCGGCGCCCGCTGCCAGTTTTACCTGTGGCAGCTGTGCCAGCCGCTGCCTGAGCCTGGCGCGCAGCGCCAGCGGCGTGATCACCAGGCTCAGCCCGAAGGCGGTGACCAGGGTGATGCTGGCCAGGGGTGCTCCCGCCAGCCAGCAGCTGGCGCAGGCCAGCAGTAACAGCACTGGCGAGGTGAGGCTCTCCAGGGTCACCGCCGCCAGCGCGGCTCCGCTTGCTTTAGTGGATTCCGCGTACAGTCGCAGCAGCGAAAAAAGTGGCGCGACCAGGCCGGCGGCCAGCAGCAGCCAGCGGTAGTCGGTCCAGTCGGGTGCGGCCTGCAGGCGCAGCAGAACAGCTGCGGGCACCGCCACCAGCAATAGCAGCCACAGCCACACCCGCAGGATCCTGCGGCGCGACTCGCGCAGGATTTGCTCGATCTGGTCTGGCTGTCCGGCTGCATAGGCTACCGAGACCTGGCGCATCGCCCGGGTGGGCAGGCCGAGGCCGAGCACTTCCCCTGCGATGCAGGTCCAGGACGTGAACAATTGCAGGACGCCCAGGCCGCTTGCGCCCGCCAGGGTGCCCACTGCCAACTGGGCGGCGAACTGGGCCAGGATCGCGCCGCCGCGACTGGCGGCCAGCATGCCCGTGGGCAGTACCTTGCGGGCCAGCCCTGCCAGGCGATTAGCCGGCCCGGCCACGGCCGGCAGGCCCGCGTTCGTGCCCAGCTCAGCCAGCATGTTGCAGCTGCCGTTCGCCAGGTTCGCGCATTGCGGCGGTTTTTTCCCGCAAGCCATTCGACATGGCCAGGTTCATCTTTATGAACAGCTGGCGCCAGGTGTAGCGCTCGCTGATCAGCGCCCGGGAGTTATGCTGCAGTTGCTGCCACAGCTGCTCGTCGGTCAGTAAACGGTCGATACTGGCGGCCATGGCAGACGGGTCATCGGCCACCAGCAGGTGTTTGCCCGGTTTCAGGTCGATACCCTCCGCGCCCACGCTGGTGGTGACCGTGGGCATGCCCCGCGCCATCGCGTCCAGCACCTTGACCTTCATGCCGCTGCCAAACAGCAGTGGCGCCACCGACACCCGGCTGTCCCGGTAGATCTCCTGCAGGTCGGGGACGAAGCCCTTGAGGCTGATGCCCGGGTGCGGGGCCACCGCCTGCTGCAGGCGCTGGTCCGGGTTTTTTCCCACGATATCAAACAGCAGGCCGGGGTGGCGCTGAACCAGCTGCGGCCAGACTTCCTCGATGAACCACAGCAGTCCCTGGCTGTTGGGCTCCCAGCCGAGAAAGCCGACGTACATCAGTTTCTTTGCGGTATCGGCGTAGCGCAGCTCCGGCAGCTCCAACTGCTGGTCATCGCCCAGGTGGAACGTTTCGTGCAGTTGGCCTGCGGGTACGCCGGCCCTGGTCAGCTCCAGCGCATCATTGGGCGCAGCGAAGGTCAGGTCGGTGGAGGTCGCAACGGCCGCCTCGTACTTCCTTACCCGCCTGGCTTCGATGTAGGCCGCTGCGCGCATGGCCAGGTTGCCCGGTAGCTGGGCATAGCGCTCCCACATTTTGAAGTAGGCATTGTGGGCGTGGTAGACGGTGAGGCCCTGGTATTCCGCTGGCAGGTACGGGTAAACCTCGTAGTGATCGAGGAATACGATGTCGTGCTCAGGTGCTACCGAGGCGATATCTGCCTGCAGCTGGTGGCTGTGGGTGCGGTAGACGTTGAGGGGAACACCGCGGATATGGCTCATGACCAGATTGACCGGCGTGCGCGGGACATGGACTGTCTGGTGCAGGTGGGCGCGACACGGCGATATGGCATGAAATTCCTCGACGTACTTTGCATCGTCCATCTTGAGGGGACAGGCCAGGGTAACATCATAGCTTTCAGCCAGCGCCTGCAGCAGTTTCAGGCTCTTTACCTTGCCGCCGCTCTGGGCGGGGTAGGGGAGTTCCGGGGTAATGAATAGCAGCTTTTTCACGGTATCAGTGTCCATGGGAAACAATCGGGTTGATGTGGTTGCGTGCGCGCGACAGCAGTGCCGCTTCCTGGTCTGCCTGCAAGCCGAGATTGGACTGTAGCAGTATCGCCTGGGCGCGACCGCTGACCACAGCGCTACCATTGCCCAGCTCTACCGCATCGGCGGGTTCCCAGCAGCAGTGGCAGATTTCGTCGGCGCAGTAGAAGTGGCCGTTGCGCGCCTTGCCCAGCACGTGCTCGACGTAGGCACCGTACAGGATGTATTCGGAAAATTTCAGGCTGCGGGCGACGGGCCGATACCATGGCGTGCCATTAACAGCCTCGAGATGGGCCTGCAGGCCCTCGAGGTTGCTGCGTCGCCATGTGATCAGCTGGCCCACGTAGTCACTGCCGAAGTAGCGTGTTTGCTCGCCCAGCAGTCTCGCCGCGCGGTGGTGCCATTGCAGATGATCGCCGCTGTGCTTGGCGCCGGGAATGCGGTGCAGGCGCAGTTCTCCGCCGCGGTGCAGCAGGGCTTCGTCCAGGGGGCGGATGAACTCGAGGTCGGAGTCGGCGAACATCAACAGCTCGGTATCCGTCACGTAATTCGAACTGAGTTTGGTGACCTGCTGCATGATCCAGCCGCGCACGGGCCAGGCGCCGGGCCCCAGCCACAGCTTGCGGGCCGCCGGCAGGTGGCGGAAATTGCCCGGCACGATCTCCTCGGTGACATGTACCCGCCGGCGGCCCTGGTGCAGGTCGCTGAACAGCGGGTAATCGCGCCTGGGCACGATGATGCAATGCTCGATCGTGGTCGGCACAAAGCGGTCGATGGACTGGCACAGGCGCCGACAGCGGCCGGCGTCGGGCCCGTAGGAGCAGGTGACGATGGTTAGGGGTGCAGTGTTCATGGGTTGCGGCCGCCTCACGTTCTAAGCCTGATGATGTGGGTTGTGGTCTTCCCTGTACTGTTTGCAGCGACCGTGCCAATCTGCTCCGATAAGCCGCCTAATTCCAATAACCTATTGATAAATATAGCAATTATTGACTCCAGCCACGCATCGCCTGCAGTCCGCAGTGCCCCTGAGGGACAGTTTGCATGGCGCCTTCCCAAAAAAAATTGCAAAACGCGAGCCTTATCGCGAGTTGATTGCAGCGAATATGCGCCGTCAGAAAATAAATACTATTAAAATCAATATGTTGTGAGTTTGGCACGGCGGTTGCGATAGATACCTGTGAACTGACCATCAATTCGACAGGAGAACGCCATGGCAGATGTAATGTGGAATGACGCAACGTATGAAATGCCCGTTATTGCGGACCAGCTGGTGCTGGAAGGGGCGCCAACTACGGCCTACAGCTACGAGGTGCTCAAGCGCGCCATGGACTGCATCGGGGCCGGCATCGGCCTGCTGCTGCTGAGCCCTTTGTTCGCGGTAATGGCCGTGTTGATCAAGCTGGAATCCGCCGGTCCGGTTCTGTTTTCCCAGACCCGCATTGGCAAGGACGGCGTGGAGTTCCGGTGCTGGAAGTTCCGCTCAATGTTCCAGGACGCGGAACAGCGCAAGCAGGAACTGATGCAGCAAAACGAAATGGCCGGTGGGGTAACCTTCAAGATGAAGCATGACCCGCTCATTACACGGGTGGGTCGATTTATCCGCAAGGCCTCAATCGACGAGCTGCCGCAGCTTTGGAACGTATTCAATGGCGATATGTCGCTGGTGGGCCCGCGTCCGCCGGTTCCCCAGGAAGTGGCGCAATACACAGCGCATGAAAGGCAGCGGTTGGCGGTCAAGCCGGGCATTACCTGTATTTGGCAGGTATCCGGTCGCAGCGACATCCCTTTCAATGAGCAGGTGCTGCTGGACATCCAATATATCCAGAGCCGATCGCTGTGGCTGGATATAAGCCTGTTACTACGCACCATCCCTGCGGTACTGCTGGCTCGAGGCTCCTACTAGTAGGAGCCCTCTGGAAAGCTACCCGGGGCTTTGGGTTCTTGCCTGCTGCAGCGACTGATTGGTCTGGTAGACGTGTTTCATCATGAGAAAGGTCTGTGAGTCAGGAAAGAAGTCGCTGACACTATCTGCTACCAGGCCATGCCGGCCGGCCGAATGGATTTCCCTTACCACGTCGGCTTTTTTCTCCGCGGATATGGTTATGATCCCCATGGACCAGTTTTGAAAGTCGCGGGACGGGACATTGCGATCCATAAGAATGGTGATATCCCGGTGTCGGGTGACTGCCCGCAGGGCCGCCAGCAGATTTTCGATGGCAGCGTCTTTACCCTCAAGCACCTGGACGAAGGAGTTTTCGACAAACAGGAGTGCGCCGGTGATCCCTTCCCGTTCATTCTTCACCCGTGCCCTGCTGGCTATGGCGTGCAGTTCAGCGTCTGGCATGGCGCGCGTTTTCTTGCTGATATAGAGAACTTGTCGGATTGGATTTGTCATGAGAATTAACTTCGCTTCCTATCGTTTAATGACATCCACAGCGGACAAATTCATTTGTCGATATCGTTTTATGTGGGGTCAGGATACTATCGGGCATGAGCGTGTTCAAGTTGGGTCATCGACAGCCGGACACTTGTAGCAAGAGCATCATGACGTGACAGACACTTCCCGTACAGACAATAGCTCACAGTTGGATAGGCCGGTCGACCTATTGCACTATGTCTACCTGATATGGGATACCAAATGGGCAACGGTGTTCGGCAGCCTGGTCTGCGCTGTGCTGATGATGGCCTACTCCCTGACCCTCCCCAACATATACGAATCAACAGCCCTGACTGCAATTATTCACCCCGGCGACGCGGGGGGTGTAGACCCAAAAAACAGACAGGCGGCTGAGTCGATCGGGCTTCTGGAATCAGGGTTTGTACTTGCCAGCAGTAAAGAAAACTATGCAAATACTGTTATATCCCGGCTGCGTTCACGTAAGTTCATCCGGCTCTTTCTGGATAGGTACGATATTTACAAGCTGATCTACAAAGAGAAGTGGGACGGTGAACTACAGGATTGGAAGGATGATTTCGTCCTTGATAAAGGCCTGGCTTTTATCCGCTTTGAGCAGGAATTTCTCTCGATAGTACAGAATGAGGATTCAGAGTTAGTAGCGGTCAGAATACGCAATGCAGACCCGGTCGTGGCGGCTGACCTGGCGAATCTCTATGTGAAAGAATTCAATGACTATATGCGCCTGATTACCCTGGGGGAAATAGCCGCAAAAATTGAGTTTCTCAAGAAAAACCTGGAGCAGGCGAAATTCCTGGAAATCGAAAAAATGTTGTATCGGCTCATGGAGGCACAGACTGCAGCCGCAACGTTGACCGAAGGGCAGGAAGAATATGCGCTGGAAGTGGTCGACCCGGCTACCCGAAGCTACGACAGGTACAGTCCATCCCGAAAAAGAATGGTCGCCATGGCGTTTTTCGGCTCGGCCTTTTTAATCATTTTCCTGATCGTGGTGCTGGACTTGCTCAAGAGCGTAAAACGCGACCTGGATATTTACGCCGGCGAGCGAGGTCGTATCCCTGTATTCGAAAGGCCCAGGAGCCTGCGGGGCATACTGATGAGATTGCTGGCCTCATTGAAGAAGCCATTTCAGTTAAACGGTAACGAAATTGACAAAAAGGAGGCAGAGGAAAATGCTTCCAGGTGACAGTGATGCAGTAAGCCCGAAAAGCACCGACGTGATCATGAAAATAAAAGAAGATGTCGACTTGCTGAGTTACGTGTATGCCGTGTTTGATGGCAAATGGTTTATTGTACTGGTGACGTTGCTGTGCGCCGGCCTCGGCATGCTCTACGCAGCCAGTTTGCCGGAAACCTACCAGGGTATAGTGCGTGTTGATATTGTTGATGTGACTGACCCCGGCGGCGTGAGGCCCGATGCACGCCTTGTGCCTGAAAGTATTGGCATGCTGGAACACGGCTTCGTCCTGAGAGCCAAAGAAGACAACCACACGCTAAAAATACTCGCATTTTTGCGATCAAAGCAGTTTATGCGGCGTTTTATGGATAGCTACAATATCTACCAGTATCTCTACCCGCAATATTGGGATGTGCAAACTTCAAGTTGGGACAAAAATTTTCAACTGGATAAAGGTTTGGCGCAAAAGACTTTTGCAGCGGATGTGCTTGCTATTGATCATTCGGTGGAGACTGACATTGTAGCCATCAAAATCATCAACAAGGATCCGACCGTGGCAGCCAAGTTGGCAAATCTTTATGTCAGCGAATTTAACGAATACATGCGTGAAGAATCCGTGGTAAAAATTGCGGATAAGCTCAGGTACTTGAAAGACAAGGTGGATGAGGCCGGCTCACAGGAAATCAAACAAATGCTTTTCCGTTTGATGGAGGCGCAAACTGCACAGGCAATGTTGGCCAACGGAAAACTGGAGTACGCGATAGAAGTACTGGATCCGGCCGTTCGCCCATACTCCAGGTATAAGCCGGACAGGAAACTGATAGTCATTCTCTCCGGGCTTGCCGGCGGGCTGCTCTCAACCTCCCTGGTGCTGATGCTGGCCATTGCCGGCAAACTGAACACTGCACTCAAGCGCTATGCGATCGAGACTGACCGGAAGCCGGTGTCGGAGCGTCGCTGGGGTCTGCGTACTTCGCTGTTGAAACTCTACCGGATGGTATTTAAACAGGGCCGGAAGTCCCCAGCCAAAGATCCTCTATAGCCATGCGCTTGAAACCGCTTCTCTGCCTGTTGTTATTTATCGCAATTTACGCCGGCCTGCATGGGGGCGTTTACTATTTCAAGAACAGGTTCCAGGAGCTGGGAATCGCTGCCTCCTTGTTATTGTTTGTTCTGGGTGCATGGTTTTCGCTATTCGAGCTGAAACAGTCAGTATGGAAGCGGTGGGTATATTATCCAGTAATCCTGGCGCTGGGTATAATGAGCGTCTGGGCCGTGGTTTTCTACCTGCGCTATGACACCAATGTACTGTTCAGTTTTTTCGCGGCGCGTGAATTTCTTTTCATACTGCTTTGCCCGGCAATCTTCCTTATCTGGAGGAGCGGGCTGGACGTGATCACCATTCGACGGCTCGTGTGGTTCACGTTTTTCTTTTTGATGCTTAACTACCTGTTTTTTTATTTTACGATGGACCTGGAGGCAGCGTTCTTTTCCAACGATACTTACCTCAACTCTATAGTGACCATGGACGATTGGCGTGGTTTCCGGCTTAAACCGCCGCTATATGCCATTATGGTTGCCATCCTGATGTCGCTAATGATGATATTTTCACGTATTTCACTGTGGCATACACTGGCGGCGATTGTGACCCTGGGGGTTGGGGCGTACATCTGGTCGATTGTCCAGTTTCGCTCCACCCTCGCTTCGATGGCGCTGGCAGCGCTCATCTATCCTTTTCTGACGGCGCACTACAACAGACTACCTTTATTCATGGCCGTGCTGCCGCTCGGCATTATAGTTGTCTACCTTGCCGCCACACTGGTTTTGAGCGGCGAGGGCCCTTCAGCGGCCGGGGACGAGGTGCGCGCCAAGGCCTTTGCTGCGGCGTTCGAGTCGATAGCGCAAAAACCCCTAATGGGTGCCGGCCAGGCCAGTGGATTCACCATCACTTACCAGCAGTTGATGGGCGCCAAGTTCTTCCCCGACGATATTGGCATTGTGGGTATGACATACAAGTACGGCTTTGTCGGTGTGGCACTGTACATGTACATGCACTTCCTGATTCTCTATCAAACCTGGAAAACCAACTGGCAGTATCGTGAAATTGTCGGCTGTCACGAGCCGCTCATGTGGGGAATTTTTATCTGGATGTGTGCACAAACGCTTAACCTTGTACTGAATCCAGGTTTATCCAGCGCAAAAGGTATAACGGTAGCGGCTATTGGATTTGCCTTATGCGGTATTTATAAATATATGCTTGAGTCGGGTGAGCTAGCCCGGCGCAAGGATCAATTGAGCCGCTTTTAGACATGGGTTATATAAATTCGTTAACCGGTTTGCGGGGGTTGGCGGCGTTTATCGTCTTCGTTTCGCACTGTGCCAACCAGGGTATGGTGCCCGATGTATTCGGCAATGGTCTGGGCCAGATTGGCGTAATGTTGTTTTTTATACTGAGCGGGTTTCTCATGGCCCACCTGTACCTCGATAAAGAGGCCTCAGTAGACAATATCAAACGTTACCTGGTGGCCAGGGTAGGGCGTATATTTCCGCTGTATTACCTGCTTATCCTTTTTTCTGTATTTATTTCTACCTGCGTCTACGCGGAATTTCATTATCATATTACCGAGCTGAACATTGTAGCGCGGGCACTGCTTTTTATAGACGCTCCTTTTGAGTTCTGGACAATTCCCGTTGAAGTGCAGTTTTACTTCGTGTTCGTTGTATTCTGGCTTCTCTATCAAAGGGGTGTCAGTCCATATGTGCTGACCGGGTTCGCGCTGCTGACCACTATCCCGAGTATTCTTCTCTACCCCAGGCTCGGCTATGTGCCGGCGCTTTTTTCCAGTTATTCCGTGCCATTTTTTGTGGGCATAATCACAGCTATTAATTATTCCCGACTTACCCAAAACCCGCTACTTACCAGGCTGGTGGGATACCTGGCTATTCCCAGCCTCATTGCACTTTTCTTGAATCTTCCAGCAATACGAGCTGAGCACGGCTGGGTTCTGGATGAGGACTTTTTCATGAGGACCTGGGCAGACCCGGTCAATTGGCTGGTCGTTTACGGCGTCTTCTTCTGCGCCATGTTTAATCCCAAAAGCCTGGGCTTTTTCAATGCCAGGCCGATGGTGTTCCTGGGAGAAATATCGTTTGGCTTTTACCTTATCCACTATCCGATATTAAAAATCGTCAAGCATATGGCTGTGCCTGTTTACCTTCAGTTCCTGGTGTCACTGGCGGTAATCACCTTGATGGCTTGGGTGCTGTATCGATTCTTCGAAAAGCCGGCCAACAGCCTGGTGCGCGCGAAGCTATAAACGCCAATAAGTTAGTCTGGCGAGGCCTGGCTGCGATTGTGCGCGAAATTCTTTGAACCGGGTCGACGTCCCGCCTCCTTGTCCTGCAGGTAAATGCGCAGAGTTGGAAACAGATTCAGTGCCAGTGCTTGCTCAGGCTGGCTCATGGCCCCCCAATTGACCTCGCGATTGTCGAGCTGGAACGGGGGCATCGCGGGAAGTTCGAGTTCGAACAGGTTGATGTGATCGTACTTGTACTCGACCAGGCTCAGGTATTGCCCCCAGAAAACCAGGTCAGTCGGTTCAGCTTTGATGCCGACTTCCTCGTGCAACTCCCTCAGCGCGGCCTGCACAGGGTGTTCCACGCCGTCGATGCTGCCGCCGGGCAGGGTGATACTGGAGCGGTAGGCGTTCTTGATTAACAGCAGTTGGCCCTGCGACCACACCGCTACCCACACGCCGTGGCATTCGGGCCTAAACAGGAAGTTCCAGGCCAGGTGCAGGCGGTAGGCGACGTAATACGTTAGCTGAAACAGACGATCAAAAAGCTGCATTGTAGTAATGTAAGTAAATATGAACCTTCCCTATCAAAATCTGTCGCTGCCTGTGCGCCAGGTCCTGGCATAAATTATCCAGAGAATCATTGTTGAAACCTGGTCGAATAAACCAAGGGTATTTTGTAGTAAGTAATGACCCCATGATAGCTATTTCTCCGATTGTTGCTGTTCTCATAGCATTTGCTGTGTACGTCTATTTCTCCAGATGGCGTGCCCAGTCGCTACGTGACAAACCCTTCACGGCATCATGGCTTGGTTTCTTTAAGGCGGGCTTGCCTGTCTATCACTTGCTGTAGCAGGAGGAGCAAGCCAGGCTGCGGCAGTTGATCAATAAAGGCGGGGCTGTATACCCGAAACTGGCGTCGGTGCTGGTCTACCCCGCGGGCTTTCGGGTAGATCGGGAGCAGCATCAGGCTGATGGCAACGTAGCAAGCGACGAGCGCGCCCTGCTCGGTGAATCGTGGAGCAATGGCAAAGTGATTCTATCGTGGGACGATGTTGAGAGAGGCATTGGCGACTTCAGCGATGGGCATAACGTGATCCTGCACGAGTTTGCCCACCAGCTGGATTCTGAATCCGGGACCGCCAATGGCACCCCACCACTGCGCCGCAACAGTTATAAATGATGGGCAGCGGTGTTCTCCGAAAACTTTGAGGAACTGAACCTTGAAAGTCATCAAGGCCACAAAACGGTAAACGACACCGCGCAGCGGGCCATATCAGTTATTCTTGCGCGAATTACGACTGAGTTCCTTCACGCCGAGATAAGTGAGCAGCGCGCCCAGCAGGGCCAGCAGCGAGAAGGGCATCACTGGTATCGTTGGGGGTCTCGAGGCTACTGTTACCGGATCGCTTATGGAGCCGGCGTCCGGGTTTGTGTCATACACGCCATTGTCGACCAGGGAATAGGTCACGGTACTGTCGGTATAGGACGCACCATTAATTTGAGTCCAGGAATCAACGTCGACTTTTACACCCGTAGCACGGATAGGCATAGGCTCGCCAAAATCCAGCGTGATCTTCACGGCCTCGCCCTCTTCGCAACCGGTGAGCGTGAAGCTCACCTGATTCTGGACCCCACCGAGGAACCCACTTTTTGGCGAACCCGCCGGCTGTACTGAGACGGTGGTAAGCGAACAGGAAGAATCGGAGTCCGGTTCTACGGATACGGTGACGGCTTTGTCGCCGCCTGAGGCAATTAGGGTCGTCACGGCATTGGGGAAGATATCGGCGACATCGCCAATGCCATCGCCATCACTATCCCTTGATTCGGTGGGGTCGTTGGGGAAGGCATCGTTCCTGTCAGTTACGCCGTCAGCATCTGTATCGATCTCCACGAAGCTGGCGACGACGGTGCAGGCCGCTGCTATTGGATTGGTGGTATAAGTGTTCCCGACCAGCTGGCCGCCGCAGGTTCCGCCCATTTCAGCGCGATACCACCGGTTCGGTAAAAGCACGAAGGTAGTAGTGGTGTTCGGGGTGACGAATTCACTCACTATCGTGTCAAACTTGCTATCGCGAATTTGACCATTTGCTCCAGCAGACGGCGTTACCTCGAAAGGCTCGGGTGTTATCGACTGGTAATATGTATTGAGGTCGGCATATTTCCCTGCGTCTTTTTCGTAAGAATATTCTACAGAGTAGAGGGAGCCTTCTGCAGGAGAGGGGAGGTATATCCGATCCCTGGATATGGTGTAGCCATTGCGAAAACTGACGTCACCCAGGAAGTCCGAAGGGCTGCCAAACAGGCCGCCTACGTCGTATTCATAAATAATAAGTGTGGCCGCCTCACTGGCCGGCTTGGTTATCGTCAGATTAAGATTGAACGGACGCCCCTGGTAAATTGGGACGTAATTCGCGTCGACCCCAGCGGCGGGCACCACCCTACGGAGAAAGAACGGGGGGCCTTGATCTGCAACATATACGAGCAGGTCGTCATGTGTATCGGTGATAATATCGACCAAATTCGCTATCAGTAACGCAGCGTCACCACCTAGCGCCAGGTCACCGGTTCCACCGGCATAAGCGACCTTGGCAACACTGAAGGCTACGCCCGTGGCACCAGTGGGTGTACCGAATCTTGCGGCCGCCATCAAAGTGGCGCCGGACAGGTAAATCAGGTTCATGGATGTGTCGTCGAGGGCGTCGGTAATGGCAATGGCGGTAATTGAGTGTATCGTCAGAACGTCAAGACCCTGCTCCGCTTTGGAGGTCGTGGGGAGTGACGCCAGTAGAGCGAGGCACAGGGTAGCCGCGCCAAATTTTGACGAGTTTGTTGCTGCGTCCATGCCAGTATTCCTTGTCGTAGAGTGGGGCTCTTTAAACTAGATCATTTGAGGAAGCTGGACTGTACACCAATGTTTGAAACATCCTAAAGGAAATTTCGATACTTACCCCGGGCACCCTGGTCATAGAGACCTGCGCGAGGGAATGGCTGGAGTTATATCGACCCTGCGATCAGGCCAGCTCGCGCTCAAACAGGGCCAGTAAACGAGCCCAGGCACGCTCTGCCTGGGCTTCGTTATAAACGACCGAGTCGGGCGGGCACCAGCCATGCAGGGTGTCTTGGTAGACTTCGATCTCTGCGTTGAGGCCTGCGCTATCGAATGCCTGGCGCAGTAATACTTTGGCATCAGGGTCTTTCTCATCATCGTTCTCCGCAATCGCGATCAGGAAGCCCGCTTTCATCTGGGGTACCAGCAAATGTGGGCTGCTGTCATCGCCGGTCGCCAAACCGCCGCCATGGAACGAGCCACCCGCACCAATTCGTTCCGGCATGGCCGCGGCAAGGCGCATGGCGTAAGAACCGGTCATGCAATAGCCTATCGTGCCGATTTTTCGGGAGCTGTCGACTGATGGTTGCTTATCAAGGAAGGCGACGAACGCACGACCATCTGAAACGGCGGTTTGAGGTGACAAAGATCGAGCCAGCGGCATCAAGCGCTCGCGTACCTCGGGATTGCTGAAAGATTCGCCATCGGCAATAACCGCACCTTTCGCAGTTCGATAGTAAGGATTGACCACCAGCACCGCATAGCCGGAAGCCGCGAGACGCTTACCCATCATTCTGAAAGAGGTGCGAATACCCATAATGTCAGGCCAGACGATGACGGCAGCATGGGCTTTCTCTACCGGGTGCACAAAGTAACAATCCGCCATGCCATCGGGTGTTTCGACATCGACCTCCTGCTCCACAACTTCCATCGCATTGCTTACTGCCGGTAAGGCCATTGCCAGTGCCAGGCCCGCACTTCGAATATTGAATTCGCGTCGTGTCAGGCCCCTTTTGCGAAAGTAATCGGCATTGTCTTTTTCGGTCTGTTCATCGCACATGACTTTCTCCAATAATTCGCCGGTAATTCAACAGGAAAGCTTGAGTGACGGAAAATAGCATAGGGGACACTGACAAGTTAACTTGTTTGGGTACTGAACTACTGCATATAACGACCCAGGAATGCCGATATCGTATCGTACCAGGCGAGGATATTCGGGGGTTTTTGAATAAAGTGGCATTCATCGGGAAACAACAGCAGTTCCGACGCTACACCGTGGAATTGCAAGCCCTCGAACAAGGCCAGAGCTTCGCTTACCGGACAGCGATAATCCTTTTCACCGTGAATGATCAGGGTGGGTGTCTTCCAGTTGGCCAGGTACTTCCATGGCGCATAGCGATCGAAGCTGTCCTGGTTCTGGTAGGGGTTCTCGCCGCCCATTTCCAGGTACCACCAGGCCGGGTGGTCGGTCACCCCGGTAAAGGTTGCCATGTTCACGATGCTGGCGTGGGTGATGATGCAGCAAAAGCGATCCGTCTGGGTGCCAATCCAGTTGCTCATGTAGCCGCCGAAGGACCCCCCCATGGCCATCATCCTGTTACCGTCGATATCCTTGCGAGCGGAAACCGCGTCGGCAACGGCCATCAGATCCTCATAGCACTGCCCGCCCCAGGTATTCCCCCAGATGCCCTGGATGAATTCCTGCCCGAAGCCGGTGGAACCCCTGGGGTTGGGTTGTACGATGGCATAGCCCTGGGCAAGGTAGGGGAGCGGATTCCAGCGCCAGTGCCAGTTGTCGCCACTCATACCCATCGGGCCGCCGTGTATCCACATCAGCGTGGGCAACCTGCCCTTCGCTCCCCGGGGCTTTAACAACCAGCTTTGCACGGATTTGCCATCGGTGGACCGGGTCTGGATGCTTTCGGTCTCAATCCAGTCGGCGCTGTCGAAACCGGAAAGCCTGGCCAGTCGACGCGGAGCAGAGCGCCCGCTGGCCTTGACCAGGAATGGTTCCGGCGGCTGCAGCAGGGTGGAGCGGATGCCCACGGCACCGCCATCCGGCAGGGACAGGCAGGCACTGTGGTGGCCACCACTCCCGGCACTACTCATGCGCACCACCTTGCCGCTTTTGGCATCCACTCTAAACAGGGGTGTTGTTCCAGCGTCGTCGGCGGTCACCAGCAAAGCTGAACCGTCCGCGCACCACTGCTGAGGTTGCGGCCAACGGTCCCAGTCTGGCGCCAGACTCCGCCCCTTGCCGGTCTTCACATTGAACAACACCATACGCGGGCAGGGTGCGCTGGCGGCGGAGCGAACGGCCTGGACGGCAGCCAGGGTCCTGCCGTTGGGTGCGAACAGCGGGGACTCAAGATCGCAGCAGGCCTCGGCCCCGAACATGCGGTCGGTGCCAGCGTCCAGGTCGAATACCCGCAGTGCCGTATCCTGCTCGCGATCCTGGCCCGGGGTCGACCAGGTAATCGCCACCTGACGGCCATCCTCGGATACGTCGAACTCGGGCTCGATGGCAAGTTCCCGGCGCGCGGCCGGCGTCAGGTCAGTGCGCTGGTTGCCGTCGCTGCGGCAGGCGATCAGATGGGTGTTCGCCATATCGCCGTTTTCATGCAGCCAATGGTCCCAGTGGCGAACCGGTTGCCGGGTGAAGTGACGCGCATTGGGCCCTTTCTTTGCCCGCTGCGCAGCCGTCTCCCGTTGTTTATCGTGGGCAACGTCGGGCAGCACCGAAGCGGTATACACCAGCCGGTCGCCGCGGCGGGCGAAGCGGAAGCCCGATATCCCGAGCGGCTCATCGCTGAGTTGAAGGGGCTCGCCACCGGTGGCGGGCAGTATCCAGATCTGATTGCGTTTGTCGGCACCCTCGTCTGTCTTTATGTCCGTGGGTTTGCGATTGGATAAAAATCCCAGGGCACCATCGTGACGAAAGCAGGGCGCCGCATCGCTGCTGTCCCCGCGGGTTAACTGGACCGGCTCGGAGCCATCGAATGCCACTTGCCACAGGTCGCTGGCATAGTCCGCCCCGTCCTGATCAAGGCGCATGACGGCTACCGCCATCCAAGTGCTGTCAGGTGCCAGTGCGGTCGCAGTTACCCGGCCGAGTCCGATATGTTGCGCGGAGCTGTATTTGATGTTCTTGTTCATGACGGACTTCCCGTTAAGGTCAGGTAACTATTCTCGCACGCTCATCCTGTCCCTTGCGAATTCGCACTTCAAGCGTTATCGCAAGGTTAACCGACAGAAATTGATAGAATCTGCCCATGAAGCAACCAGGTTGAGGGAGCGAGGGATGAGTGCGTTCAGTGAGCGGAACAGGGTGCTTGCCTTATTGTTGGATACTGATATCAGTCGCCAGCTTAAGGTGGTTTGTCATTACCCGATTGAAGCCTAGCGAGGAAAGCCATTGTTGATGAAGTTGCAAAAGGGTGCAGTAGCGAGCCTGATGATGGAGGACTTCAACCGGTGCCTCGGCTAGAATAGGCCCCCCGAATAGTTTTCTCCAGGAGAAGAGAGATATGGAATCTTCTGTCGCCCTCGCTATTGTTTCGGCTGGCGTTTTCTTTCTTGTCGCGCTGCTTACTGGCGTCTGGAAGTATTTGCAAATCCGCGGCAGCGAAAATGCCAGTGCTCATCCCTATGTGGATATCGCTCATCGGGCCTCGCTGATGTATAGCTTCGCCGCTATTTTGCTGGCGCGTTTCGCTGAGATCAGTCAGCTGTCGGAGAGCGTCGAGTGGTGGGCTGTTCTGTTTCCGTTGGCTTACTTTGCTTACGCCATCCTTCTCTACATTATTCACGGAGCGTTAAGGGATACAGAGAATCAACTCAAGCCTCCATTCAAAATGGGTTCGCTGGTGCTACCGCCCGTATTTATCGGCTTGTCTATGTGGAGTTTGATAGTTGCGGAGATTGGAGGGTTCCTGGTGTTATTTTACGGCGTGTTAATTGCGGTGCTGAAGTGATGGGGAGATAAGTACTCACTGGTTCGTCGGCAGATCGGAGGCGAACAGTCTATCTTGAGAACGGCGCACCGATGTCGACGCATTCAGGATTGCCAAAGCTCATATTGGTGCTTTTGACAGAAACGGTGAACATCGGTTTCCTGGGAAGGCCGAGAGTGCGCAGTTCTGTTGCCAACGGGTGGCTTTCGCCAATCTTTGGGGCCTCGCCTCCCAGCGAAAAAGTTAGCCCGGAACTTCTGTTGGTGCCATAGGTCTTCCAGGCCTTGCCGTCGCGGATTGCCAGCGAAGCAACGCGTTGCTCTTTGGGGGTGTTATTGCCGCCGGTCTTCGCCTCTATGGAGTAGACCAGCTCATCCTCGTCGGTAAAAGTGCCGCGTGCGACACTGGGACCGAACTCGATATCTATGCGGCTCACCCATTTTGGGAAACCCCAGATGAAACGCCCTGCGTGGGTGGTGAACTCCTGGTCCACTGGCATCCTGTACACGAAATTGCCCAGGGTGCCGTTCGCCATACGAGCCATCGCGCCGAAAAGAGGAAAGGGCTTCTTTTCTCCAGGCGCCAGTGCTGGGAAAATAATGGCTCCCTCGTTGTAGTCCCCCAGGTCGTTCGCTTTGTAGTCGACAGCAAGCAATTGCAGGATGGCTTTGCCGGGAAAAATCTCTACCACCCTAAAACCGGTACCCTCGAGCATTGCCTGCGCAGCTCGCGCATTCACCAGGAAGCCGTTCATCAGCATCGCGGCGTCGGATACGACCACCGGAAAGAAAATTTCCCTGCCGTCAATGGTGTAGTTACTCGCGGAGTTTTTTGAGCAGATCTGGTTGGTGACCCTGTCGCCCTTGTCGCCGTGGACAGGGAGTTCATCGAAGATGGCGCCGGTTGCTTTCATGGATCCGTCCTGTTTAGCTTGGCAGCAGTCTGAACGGCAACTTTGCCACGAAAAGTTGGCATGTGCACCAGCAACAGGCGTTCGCCAGGTAACAGGGATTGCCGTAGCTCTACTACAGATTCAACCTGAGCCATTAGTTGGTTCGGGCTGAATATTATCGGAATCTGAGGATGAGTGCGTTCACTGAATGGAGCAGGGCGTTACTGACAGCTTAAGTCGAGATAATGGGCTCGCACTTAATGGGCCGGGCTAAACTGATCGAGTTTTCGTCGTCAGTTCCCACTAAGGCGTCATTTTTTGGCGAATATCTGATTGTGGTTTCCACTTTGCGCGCGAAATTAAGTCAACTTGTCAGTACCCTTTCAGGCGACTTTGACGACGCGATTGTCCCGGTAAGAATCCTCAGAGATCACCAGCACTTCGGTGGCGGGCTGTAAATCGCACATGGCGGTGTCGATGAACTCAAGCATTTCGGATACGGTGATACTAAGCTGCTGCCGGGCAGCCAGCTTGCGGGTCAGTCTGTGAGCCAGGATGTGCTTTTGGGCATCGCTCAGTATCAGCCCCTCAGCGACCATGCGCAGCTGTTCGGTTTGTGTAGCTCCCATAACAATCTCCTTGCTGCAAAAAATGATGCAGATAGGTGGTTTAAAGGTATCCTGAGAAAATACTAGAGCCGGGATGTCAGACTAACAATAGATGCTGTACCCCAATTGGGTTCGATCCGCCGGCCCACGCTGCTGTCAGTAATCCATTCAACCCTGGCAGACATCTGGTCAGGGCGGAACATTATAGGATGCTCAGGACAAGTGCGTTAAGTGAATCGAGTAGGGCAGCCGGTTGAGCAAAGAGGCCAGATGTTTTGTGCCCCCAGGAAGCAAATTTTTCGGAACCCTATGGTGGGTTCCGCAGCGGTTAAGGTATTCTGATGTGCATACCAAAACCTTTAACTTGCAACTTTGAAGAGGAGCTTTCCAGGCATGACTGAGAAGCCACGTATACCGCTTGTTGCCCCCGAGTTGATGGAGCCTCGTCTGGGCACGCTGAATGTCGCGCGCACAGTTGCCCAGAACCCAGCGTTGTTGAAAGCATGGGGTGAGTTCGCCCAGTATATTCTTGGCCCCAACTTATCCCTGACACCGCGCCAGCGGGAGTTGGCGATTTTGCGGGTTGGTTGGAATCAGCGTACCGATTACGAGTGGGCGCATCATGTTGAGATAGCCAAAAGTATCGGCATGACCGACCAGGATATACTGGCAGTTCAAGAAACTCCCGGGTCACGCCAACTGAATGACCTGGAGTGCCACATTCTGCAGGCTGCAGACGAGATCCATGCGGCCATGGAAATATCCAGTACAACCTGGGCCGCTCTGGCTGCCGATTTTTCTCACCAGCAGATGCTCGATCTCGTTTTCACGATTGGTCAATACACCATGGTCTGTATTGCCCTGAACAGTATCAAGGTGCCCCTGGAAGAAGGTTTCACTGGGTTGCCCGATGCATGAATACTGGTACCGCCCAGTTGACTGCTAGAAATTGAAGGAAGCGGTACTGACCAGTTAACTCAAGGTACTGGGCTGGCGCTACACAAAGTCAGCTCGCTCGACAGGAATTGGGTCCTTTGGCGCCACTTTGCGGATCATTCGTAAGGGTTTTCGGCATGCGTTTACCACTGTCCGAGTAAAAATAGCTTAACTTGTCAGTACCTCTCGGAGTGTCTTTATGAGCAACTACCTGAAAGAGCTAAATCGCCTGCAGGCGGAGGTGGATGCTCTCACTCCGGAGCAACTCGAGAAACGAATCAGGCACGTGCCCAAGCCAGAGTTTGCCTATACGCGGAAAAACCCTACTCGCAGGAACCTGCCAGGGTGGCTGGAAGGCCAGGGCAAATTTCTCCAGGATCACTACCGGGTCGCCATTGAAAGTGGGGTACTGGAATCTGATCTGGATACGGATGGTTTTGCGTGCGAAAAACTGGAATGCATTTACAAGACAGCGTTGGATACTATTTATCTTGCTGAAGATGCGTGGAACCATCTGGATCAAAACAGGCCGGGAACGGACATCGAGCTGGCATTGAGAGAGCTGGTGCATAGCCGAGTCGATAATTACATGCGGGAATATCTGCGGCATTTCCGCTACAGAAAGCCCAAGGGCGAGTTAGTAGAAGCTGTGTTGGTCAGTTATCCCCAACTCCAAAGCGCCATCGTGGATGGCAAGATCGGCACCCTTGTGATTGCAGAATTTATTTATGGCAGGTGTGGTATCAACGTGAGCGAAAATACAATTTCCATCACCCTTCGTGAACTTAAGTTAATCAATAACTGAAGCCCGATTGGATAGAGCACAGCATCCGCTATTTGTTCCCCCCATCTTGCCGGCCCGCGGACCGCTACCGTGTCGTCCTCATCAAGCTGGACAGCACGCGGACAGCCGCAATCCAGCGCCAGGGTAGAAGCGTAATCTCTTGAGTGCTCCATCCGGCGCACCTGACTGTAGTCGAGATATTGAGAGGTTATGAAGATGAATATGGCGAGTAAATTAGTGGCCGCGCTGGCGTTTTGCGGGCTGGCCATGGGCGCGACAGTAGCCACCGCGGAACACCATAAAGATGCCGAAATGAAGCAGGCGGACATTGTGCATGTTGCCGCGGGTAATGAAGACTTTTCTACCCTGGTGGCAGCGATTCAGGCGGCAGAACTGGTTGATGCCCTGACGGGTGAGGGCCCGTTTACCGTGTTTGCGCCGACCAATGAAGCTTTTGCCAAATTGCCAGCCGGAACGGTAGAGGATTTGCTCAAGCCTGAGAACAAGGACAAGCTGGTGGCGATTCTTACTTACCACGTCGTGGCGGGTAAAGTGGTAGCGGCGGATGTGGTCACGTTAACCGAGGCCACGACTCTCGAAGGTTCCACGGTAGTGATCTCTGCTTCGGAAGCAGGCGTGAAGATCAACGGTGCTAACGTCATTGCCACCGATATCGAAGCCTCTAACGGTGTCATTCATGTAATCGATACCGTGTTGATCCCCGCCTCCTGATCACCATTCCGGTGGAGCGGCCAGGCTGCTTCGCCGGTTAAGATGGCAAGTCAGGGACTTTTGAGGCTGTCGGAATATTAGCAGTTCGCCTCTCACACATAGTCACTTGTCAGTATCCGGCCTAGGGCTCATGCTATGGCCGGGTATGTACTGGTTGGCAAAAAAGGTGGGGTTAACAGTAATTCATGTGTCAATACACCGGTCAGCGACGCCCCGATTTTGCGCTTGAGCCTGGCCCCGGCCACTGGTAGGGCGCCCCCCAGGCGTCTGCACAATATCGTGCAACATCCAGCCCCTCGTCATTGGCTTATGCTGGCCTACCTCAGTCTGTTCTGGGGGCTGGCCTTTTACCTTATTGCCGTCGCCCTGCGTGGCTTCCCTCCGTTAACGGTAGTATGGCTGCGCCTGTTGGTGGGTGCGGGGGTGATTTATGTGATCATGCGCTGGCAGGGCGGGCGGTTGCCGATGGAAGGAGCCTGGTGGATTAGGTTCGTGCTGCTGTCCCTGTGCGGTAACCTGCTGCCTTTCTCCCTTATTTCCTGGGGGCAAACACGTATCACCAGCGGGCAGGCGGGGCTGCTGATGGCGCTGATGCCGATCAGCACGGTGGTGTTGGCACATTTTTACGTGGCGCATGAACAGTTAACCTCGCGGCGTTTGCTGGGCATCGGACTGGGTTTTATCGGGGTCGCGGTGCTTGTGGGTACAGAGGCTTTACGCGAGTTTGGCGGTGCGCAACTGCTGGGCCAACTGGCGGTGCTGGCCGCCACTCTGTCCTACGCGGTGAACTCGGTCTATACCAAGCGCCTGCCACCTATCAACACCCTGGTAGTGTCCGCTGCGTCACTGATCGCCGGTACCGTGGTTCTGTTGCCCCTTGTGCTGCTGGTCGACCGGCCCTGGACCCTGCAACCCGGCGCCGATGCGTGGTTCGCTGCAATCGCCCTGGGCGTATTCTCTACCGGGCTGGCAACCTGGGTCTATTTCAAGGTGGTATCAGACTGCGGTCCTGGCTTTCTCTCTATCATCAATTACCTGATTCCCGGGATTGCCTTCATCGCGGGAATACTGTTTTTGGGGGAGTCTGCCCGGGCAACCCAGTTTGTTGGTTTGGTTGTTATTTTGTTGGGCATCGGGCTCAGCCAGCCACGCAGGAAAAAAAGGTACTGACAAATAAACTCACTGAAATTGATAGAATCGGCGGAGGGCCTGCCCCGCTTTATCAGGCATGAATACCTGTAAGCGATACCGGTCCCAGCCCTATTCCTCGTAGAACGAAACTCCTGCCACGCAAAGGTCGGCCGCGAAGGGGCGACCGATAGCTACCAGGCCAAGACGGCGAATGCGTGAGACGTCCAGCGCCTCGTCAGTGCGGTAAGGCTCAAACTCCTTGAACGGGAGCTTGATCGTCTGCCAGGTTGGCTCGGCCATAAAGCTGATCCGGTAGGATTGCCATGGGTAGCGCATTGTGTCGGTGCGCAGGTGCACGTTGTAGCGTTCAGCATTACCGTACACTTCCAGCGCCAAGCCGCCAAACCGGGGCAGCTGCTGCCGAAGGCTATCGCCCAGGTTTACAGTCATCTGCACAAAGCCACCATTGTTTTCCAGGCTCACATCGCCTTGCATTCTAAGGCAGGCCCGGCCCGACACCTCATATGCACCAATTTGGCCCGAGGAAACGCCGCCCATGACGCGATCGGTGAATAGGCGCCATTGCTCCCCGTTTTCCGCCAATGTCATATTGGGACTTTGCGCATTAAGCGTAAATAGGGTCAGGTCAGCCATGGCATACCCTCCGGGCATCAGCATCAGAAACAACAGGTAAGGTGGTAGTAGGCGCAAGGGTTTCTGCCGCGTGTTGCGAAAGTAATATCACTCTACCTCCATCGTGCAGTGACTGTCTTTACTTCCGCAGCGAATGCCGCTTTTTAACAGAGATTTCGGGTGATCCGCCTATAGCGTCCGATCCAGCGCCACAAGGATTTTTTCAACATCCTCGGTGGTATTGTAGTGCAGCAGCGATAGTCGGACTACGCCGTCCACCGGATCGATCCCCATGTGCTCCAGCGCGCGCGGGGCGTAGAAGTTGCCGCTCTCGGTGCCGATGCCGTCGGCCTGCATGTTCGCGGCCAGTTGTGCGGAAGACTGGCATAGCGGTCTAAAGGCGATAGTAGGCTCGCGATCGCCGTCGCGGCAATGGCGCTTGCCCAGCAGTTGCACCTTGGCGCTATGGTCCAGGTAATCCAGCAGGGGCTCGGCCAGCCGGGTTTCATGTCTGGTGATAAGCCTGTGAAGTGCGTCCATCCGCCCTGGTGTATCATCCACATCGCTGCCGCCGTGGTGCCGGTGCAAAGACTCGAAATAATCCAGTACGCCGCGGCAGGCGGCGATCTGGCCGTGTTGCGGTCCGGCGGGGTTGTAGCGCTTGGCCGGGTCCTCCCGGTTGAAGTAGTGACCCTGGCCGGCGAGCTGTTCCTCCAGAGCGCCTTTCACATACAGTACGCCCTGGTGCGGCCCGTACACCTTGTACAGGCTGAACAGGTACAGATCTACATCCAGTGCCCGCAGGTCCGGGATATGGTGCGGCGCGTAGGCCACCGCGTCGACGCAAACCCTGGCTGGGCTGCGGGCGTGAATCTCGCGGGTGATCTCCGCCACCGGGTTCACCGTGCCCATAATGTTGGAGCAATGGGTGAAGAACACCCAGCGCGTGTGGTCGGTCAGAAGGCGGTAGAGATCCTCCGGGTCGAGCAGGCCTGTGGCCGGATCGATTTCCCACTCGCGGACGGTGACACCCCGCTCCTCGGCCTTGCGCCGCCAGGCGCCAATATTCGCCTCGTGATCCTGCTGGGTTACGACGATTTCATCGCCTGGCTGCCAACTTGCGCCCAGTGCCTGGGCCATGACGTAGCTGTTGGCCGATGTAGAGGGACCTATGGTCAACTCGTTGACGGCAATGTTCAGTGCCTCCGCCCAGCCGGCACGGGCACGATCCATCGCCTCGCCGGCGTCACGCGATGGCGTGAAGGGAGAGTAGGGCTGCACCCGGGTATGACTGTTGTAGTGGTTCAATAGCTCGATGACCGGCGCGGCTACGAAGCTGCCGCCGGCGTTGCTGCAAAATACCACCTCCGGATAATCGGCGCACTGGGGGAACTGGGCGCGTACAAATTCAGTATCTAGTGTCATCCTTGTGAAACTCCGGACTTTGGCAGCAGCATAGGGTACACCAAAAAGGGTGCTGCCAAGCTACGCAGCGTTACCGGGCGGTGCTTTAGCTCAGGAAATGATCTCTACACCGCGCCAGAACGCGACTTTGTCGCGGAGTTGCTCCGCTTGCGGTTTCGGCTCGGGGTAATACCAGGCCGCATCAGTATTGCGCTCGCCCTTTACCACCACCGAAAAGTAGTGCGCGGTGCCTTTCCAGTGGCAATTCGTGGTTGTGCTGCTATCCTCCATACATTCTTTGTTCACGCTCTCCCGGGGGAAATAGTGATTGCCTTCCACCACCACCGTATCGCCGGATTCCGCAATGACCTGCCCCTGCCATACTGCCTTCATGCCTGTTCTCCCACTATTGTTGCCCGGCCAGTTACCTGCGCCAGCTGTACTTAGTTATACGGCCCAATGAATCTTTCAGACTCCTCACTCTACTGCGATCGCGCGCGGCCAGTCTATTCACACGCCTGTCATACGGGGCCTGTTTAATGACACGCGCCATGTCTCTTCGCGAACGTTACCAATACACCAGGGCGCAATCACTGCAGGCCTGCGTGCCGCTGTGCACCGAGGATTACGGCCTGCAGGCCGATGTCTTCACCAGCCGCCGGGCCTGGGCATAGAGCACGAGCAGCAGCACCAGGAGCTGTTCTACACCGACCTGAAGTACTCGCTGTATGCCAACCCCCTGTTGCCCGTCCACAGTCCTGCCCCCACCCCGGCTAGCACCACCGGGCCCGCGCTGGCCTGGTGTGAGTTTGAGGGCGGCCTGGTGGAGGTGGGCAACGCGCCTGACATAGCCGGCGGCAAAGACTTCGCCTTCGATAATGAGGGTCCGGTGCACAGCACCTACCTCGGACCCTTTGCCCTGGCCCGGCGCCTGGTGAATAACGCGGAATTCCAGGCCTTCATTGATGACGGCGGCTATCAGCGCCCTGGGTTCTGGCTGGCCGACGGCTGGGCCATTGTGCAGGAGCAGCAATGGCAACAACCCTTGTACTGGTTTGAACGCGACGGCCAGCCCATGCAATTCACTCTGCACGGCGCCCGGGCGCGCCAACCCGACCAGGCTGCAGTCCACCTCAGCGGTTACGAGGCCGACGCCTACGCCAGTTGGGCCGGCGCCCGTCTGCCAACCGAGTTTGAATGGGAGCATGCCGCGCGTTCCCAGCCGTTCATAGCACCGCAATTCAGCCCAGACCAGCTCCACCCCGGCGGCGCCCACGGCGATGGACCCGTACAGCAACTCTACGGTGACTGTTGGCAATGGACCGGCTCCGCCTACCGCCCCTACCCCGGCTTCAAAGCGGCCGAGGGGGCCATCGGCGAATACAACGGCAAGTTCATGGCCAACCAGTGGGTGTTACGCGGCAGTTCCTGCGTCACCCGGGCCGGCCACACCCGCCCTTGCTACCGCAATTTCTTCTACCCCCAGGACCGCTGGCAGTTCAGCGGCGTACGTCTGGCGAGGGACCTATGAACCAGCCTGTTACCCGTGGAGTAAAGATGCCTGTTACCGCCGCCAGGGCAGACAACGTTGTCTTCGAAGACCAGCACCCAGCCACCGGCGACAGCCGGGCCGAACTGTTGGCGGGGCTGCAACAGCAGCAGAAGATGGTTAACCCCAAATACTTCTACAACGCCCGCGGCTCCGACCTGTTTGAACAGATAACCCGGTTGGAAGAGTACTACCCCACCCGCACCGAGAAGAAGATCCTGACGCAGCACGCGGCTGAAATTTCCCAGCTGTGCGGCCCCGACTGTGTGTTGATCGAACCCGGTAGCGGCAACAGCGAGAAGGTGCGCCTGCTATTGGACAGCCTGCGCCCCGCCGCCTACGTGCCGGTGGATATTTCCGCGGAGTTTCTCTACGAGTCAGCGCTCAAGCTGGGGCAGGAGTTTCCCTGGCTTGCGGTGCATGCCCTGTGCGCGGATTTTGCCCAGCAATGGTATAGCCGCACCACCCTGCCCGCGGGCCGGCGGGTAATCTTCTACCCCGGTTCCACCATCGGCAATATGGACCCCGCTGCCGCCAACGCTTTTTTGGCTGACCTGCGCCAGTGGATAGGCCCCGACGGCGGTGTGTTGATAGGGGTAGACCTCCACAAGGCCGAGCTTCTGCTACACGCGGCCTATAACGACTCCCGCGGCGTCACAGCGCAGTTCAACCTGAACATCCTTAATGCGGTAAACGATGTGATCGAGGCGGACTTTGACAGCACCAGGTTCGACCACCGCGCCGCGTATAACCAGGACCAGCGCCGTATCGAGATGCATCTGGTCAGCCGCCAAGCCCAGACGGTGAACACCGCCCGGGGCCAGATAGTTTTCGCCGAGGGTGAAACCCTGCACACCGAGAACTCCTACAAATACACCCTGGCAAGCTTCGCCCAGCTGGCGCAGAGCGCGGGCTTCAATCTACAGCGCAGCTGGCTGGATGAGGACAAACTGTTCAGCGTGCACTTCCTGTCCGTGGCAGCCGGCTAGGGCACAAGCCAGGTGCCCGCGACTCCCGCTCCCGACGCGCACAATGTTTCCGGTGGGCTGTCCGCGGGCCGGCATTACCTTGGCCTGCTAGCCCTGATTATCGCGGGCGAGGTTATCTTCAGCCTGCCCTTTCACATTCCACGTTTCTTTCGCCCCACCATGCTTGAGGTATTTGACCTGAGCAACACCCAGCTGGGGGATATATTCGCCCTATACGGGGTGGTGGCCATGCTGGCTTATTTCCCCGGCGGCACCCTGGCGGACCGCTTCCCGGCGCGCAAGCTGATGGCCTTTTCTCTGCTGGCCACGGCGCTGGGAGGCTTCTATCTCTATACGCTGCCCGGCAGGACGGGCCTGTACATCCTGTTCGCCTACTGGGGCCTCACCAGCATCCTGCTGTTCTGGGCGGCCATGATCAAGGCCACCCGCGAGTGGGGCGGCAGCCACGAACAGGGCCTGGCATTCGGCGTGCTCGACGGCGGCCGTGGCCTGGTGGCCAGCCTGCTCGCCAGCCTTGCCGTTCTCATCCTGGCCCAGCGCCTGGTGGGCACCGCCGATAACCAGGCCGGCCTGCAGTCGGTTATTCTGTTTTACAGCGTGGCAACTGTGCTCGCGGCAGTGATCGTGTGGTTTGCCCTGCCCAAAGCACAGGACAAGGCCGCGGCCACACACAGCAATGAGCAGACCGCGGAGCGCCCCCACTGGCGCCAGGTGTTGCGCGAACGCAGCGTATGGCTGCAGGCCGGCGTGGTGGTTTGCGCCTACTGCGGCTACAAGTCGCTGGACAACTACGGCGTGTACGCGGTTGAAGTGCTGAACATGAACCAGCTGCAGGCCGCCGAGCTCACCACCTACGCCAGCTATTCCCGGCCCGTGGCGGCTATCGCCGCCGGCCTGTGGGCCGACCGCTGGCGCTCCAGCGGGGTGATCACCGTGCTGTTCGCCCTGGGCGCCATTGCCTTCTTCCTGATGCGCGGTTTCGCGGGGGTATTGCCGGGCAGCCTCATCATTACCAACGTGGTGATTACCTTCGTCGCCGTCTACGCCCTTCGCGGTATCTACTTCAGCCTGATAGAAGAAGCCAAACTGGATGCCCGCATCACCGGCAGCGCGGTAGGCCTCATTTCCCTGCTGGGCTTCACCCCCGACATCTTCTTCGCCGCCCTAACCGGCAGGCTACTGGACGCCAACCCTGGCGCCGTGGGCTTCGGGCACTACTTCTTGGTGATGGCGCTGATCAGTGCCCTGGGGATGGTGTGTACGGTAGTGCTGGCACGGCGGTTGGGGCGGAGAACATAGAGCACCCCACACATAAACGCCACAAAAAATGTTTCCGCAATTTCTGCAGCGCATTGTGTAGTCTGAATTGAAATGGCACTTATCGCAAAGTACGCGAAGGGACCCGTGCTCGAGGCGACCACCTAACTGTCTGATTCTTTTTATAAATTAATAATTCGCCATCCACAGGTAGAGCAGTGGCCTGAGGCTGGGTGGTAGATTTCTGCTGTCTGGATGAGTTAACTTGCCAGAACCTTTGCAATCAATGATCCTCAGGAAAATTCTTCACGCAACGCCTGACTGTGTTCTCCCAGAGCTGGCACTTTAGGTCGACTATCGACTTTGTTGTCGCGTATCGCCGCTACTGCTACTACTTCAGCAGGACCACTGGGCGTATCAACGACTGCTCGACGTAATTGCGGATGACGAGCAAGGCTGGCCATATCGTTCAGACGGCCGTAGGCAATTGCCGCGAGCTGTAAACGTTCGATGGCTTCATCCTGATCAAGTTCGGCAAAAGCTGCAGCAATCAATTTATCGACATAAGCGCGATTCTGTACCCGCATTACGTTGGACTCAAGGCGAGGGTCCTGGGCAAGTGTCGCATCACCCAGAACTAGCTCGCAAAATCTGGCCCATTCTCGTTCATTTTGAATCGCCAGAACCACGTCCAGCTGATCACGGCAGCGATAAGCGCCATAGGGCGAAATAGTGGCATGATTGATACCGACGCGCGGCTGTATCTTTCCAGCGTAATCGTAATGCAATAGCGGGACTGCCAGCCACTCCGCCATGCCGTCGAATAGCGAAACCTTGACGCAGGCTCCAGCACCACTTGCTTCGCGCGCGATCAGTGCTTCGAGGATGGCGGTATAGGCCTGTTGCCCGCAATTGATGTCGCAGGCTGATACGCCGATGCGCCCGGGTGCATCCGGAGTACCCGTAATCGATGCCATACCCGTTTCGCATTGCACCAGCAGATCATAGGCTTTCATTTGGCTATAGTCGCCGCTGTCACCATAGCCAGAAATATCGCAACAAACCAGGCTCGGATAGCGTGCGCGCAAGGCTTCGCTACCGAGACCGGCACGAGCGGCGGCACCCGGCGCCAGGTTTTGAATAAACACGTCGGCCTGCGCCAGTATCTGATGCAGCAACTCGAGATCGGTATCCGTTTTGATGTCGAGGACTAACGACTCTTTTCCCTGGTTGAGCCACACGAAATAGGCCGATTCGCCATGCACAGCATCATCGTAGGCACGCGCGAAATCGCCTTCGGCACGTTCAATTTTGATCACGCGCGCACCTGCCTGGGCCAGGCGATTGGAGCAAAAAGGTGCCGCCACCGCCTGTTCCAGCGAAACCACAAGTATATCTTTCAGATTCAACATTAATTAAATTCCGGCCTGAGCTGTAATGTTCGTTTGTCATCCCCAAGCATGCAGGGTCGCGGGCATGGCCCTATAGCTACCGAAGAACGCTAGTATAACGAAAATAATTCAAGGGGCAGTGCTGGTTTTCTTTAGTCTGGAGGAGTTAACTCGTCGATACCGTGGTGTGGTCGACCCTCTCTTTTCTACGAGGCCTGCTATTCAGGTTGGCAGTTTGAGCAGAGGTACAGGCGCCGTCCGCCGATCTCCCTGCGCTCAATTTCCTGGCTGCAGTGATAACAGGGGCGACCTGTTCGTCCGAAAACATAAAACCTGCGCTGTCCAAAGCTCAAGCCCTGGCTCTGGAATGACTTTGCCAGCCTCGTTGCAAGCGTGATGCCGCCTGTCTGGTAGCTTCGGCTGCTGAGCGTTAGGGTGCTGCGCGCCAGGCGACCGATTTCTCCTTTTGTAAGCTCACCAGGTTGCCGCATATGATGCAGGCCTGCATCGTGCAAAATTTCAGAACGCAGGTAATTGCCGTTTCCCGCGAGGAAGGCCTGGTCCAGGTAAAGCGAGGCTAGTGATTTACTGGCAAATTGGGGGTCCGAAAGTCGTTTGGCAACATCACGCCAGTGCAGATCCTTGTTCATGATGTCTGGCCCTATCTTTTTCAGAAAAGGGTGCGTATCCAGCTCGTCAGTGGCCCAAACACTGATGTCCGAGGCGCTGTACAGGATGGCGCTGTGAGTATCGGTTTGCAGGAGCAAGCGGAGGGAGCGATTCGTCTTTGGCAGTTTGTGACCCTTGACCACCTTCCAGATGCCGTAGAGCTGGTTGTGTGAGTAAATACTGTAGCCGTGCTCGAAGTGGGTAAGCAATGCCTTGCCACGGGTTTCCACGGCAGTGACGCGGTGATCGCGCAGTTTTCGGGCGTGGTGCCTGAGCTTGGGTAGGCCGAAGCGCACCAGATGAACGCTTTTACCTTCCAGTGCATTAGCCAACTCGTCAGCTGCGCGCCTGATTTCGGGTCCTTCCGGCATGCTTTACGTTCCTTTCGGTTGATGGTTCATGTTCGTGACAGTGTTGTTTCCAGGCGCATGGCGGAAAACGCACCACCTGCCGGGCTTTGTTCATGTGGATGCCTCCAGTGGGCGTTCCCGTTGTGAGTGTCTGCCGCGCCGGCAGCGCTCTGAGCAATACTTCACTGAATCCCAGTCGCGCGTCCATTTGCGACGCCACAGGAAAGGTCTGCAGCATACAGCGCACGTTTTTTCAGGAAGTTTGTTTCTGTTCATAGCATTGATACGCAGTAGCTATGGGGGTCGGATGTACCGGACGTTTAGGGAAAAATAATCTGGCATCATTAGTTGGCGTATATTTCACGAAGAATAACGCGGGAACAAGTATGACTGAGGATATGTGCGCAGTCTGGCTCTACCATCGCTTCAACCTGAGTCACCGTGGGTCGACTGGCCGAGCGGGGCATCACTGTCAGCCATGCTTACATCTAACGACTCCAATTTATAGGTCCTGTACCCCTCCGTGTCAGGCTAGTTGGCTGGTGGCCAATCCTGCGCATCGTGGAGCACGCGGATAATCTGCAATTGGTCGGAGCCGATTTGTCTGTAGATAACGATAAAGGGTGCACCTTCGATTACGAGTTCGCGAGTGCCTGTAACTCGACCTATCCGTCCGGCCCGTGGATGAGCTGGCAAGACCGCCTCTATCGTCTCGATAACCTTGAGTACGTTGGCGATTGCAACTGCGGGGCTATTATCTCTGGATATATACTCCTCAATTTTATCGAGATCCTGGGCCGCTGGCTCAGTCCATTTCAGCTGCACGCTTGGCCTCCCATTTGGCCTTTACGTCAGCATGTGCCTTTAGTCGTCCATCATCTGCTGCTTCAATGCCGTGCTCCACTTCCCGAATGAACCACTCTTCTTGCTCTACAAATTTCCTGATGGCGTGTGCCATGAGCCATGCGCGGGGCCTATCCATGGCTTCTGCCATGCGACCAACCCGCTCCAGAGTTTCATTATCAAGCCTGACTGAGATTGCCTTCATTGACATGTAGAATCTCCTGGATTGCGTGAGAACCTTGCAGCATCTCGTACTATAGCGGGGAGCGTGGGAGCTAGCAATCATGTGTCTGCAAATGGTTTGTCGGAACATGCCCGGCGTTCGTACTAGCTCGATCTATCCTGTTGTATTTAAAGAGAAAATAGCAATTCGCCACCGACAGGGTTGGTCTTCCGCATGGTCATCGATTTCTCCGTCAAGGCCGGGTGCGGCGCCAGTCATAACCGGGTGGATTAAAAAAGCCCGCGAGGATCGCTCCGGGCAGGCTTGTTACGAAGGCCCGAGCCGATCATTTCCGGGCGGCGGGCTTGGTCTTACGTGCAGCGGTTTTTTTCTTGGGGGTTATTTTTTTCGAAGCAGCAACTTTCTTTTTGGCCGCTTTCTTCGAAGCAACAACTTTCTTTTTGGCGGCTTTCTTTGAAGCAACAACTTTCTTTTGGGCGGCTTTCTTCGAAGCAGCAACTTTCTTCTCTGCCGCCGCCACCTTGGCCTTCACCTTGGCGGGGGCCTTCTCGATCGCCTTTTTCGCACGGGTCTCCAGGGTCGTCAGCTTTTTCTTGATCTCCTTACCCTTTTTAGTCGTCTTTTTCTGGACGGCCTTGGCCTTGGACTTCAGCTTGCGCTCGGTATCCTTGGCCCGCTTGGTAAGTTGCTTCTCCAGCTTTTTCTCTTTGGCTTCGACTTCCTTCGCCTTGTGTTTTGCGGAGTCCACAAGTTCGTCTATCTGATCCTGAGCCTTGTGCAGGACATTGCTCAAAAAATTGCCTTTCGCCGGTTTCTTGGCAGCTGCCTTTTTCTTCGCTGTGGCCATTTCCTTTATCTCCAATGGTGGTTGACGTAAACCGTCAGGCGGAAAATAGCAACAAAATCAGAATCCCACAATACTCAAGGCGCACGTTGTTGCCATTACCTCGAGAGCAAGGGGTCAGTGTCGTTGATTCACCAGTCACTCAAGCATTCAAGGACTCTGACCCCTTGATCGCGTGTGATTCCCACTTTTGGAGTGAAAGTAAGTTAACTTGTCAGTACCTACCCTCCCCTTAGTTGAGTGGGGCGGCCAGGTGTATGATGTTCAGCCGGCGGGCACCAGGCGATTGGACTTGTATCGACCGGCTGTCAGGCAGCCCCAAAGCCATTCCAGTGGGCCCTGCTTGTAAAAGCGCAGCCAGGCGGTACAGAACACCACCTGGGCAGCATAGATCACCACTGCCAGCATCCACAGCTGGGCCAGCCCCATGCTGCCCCAGTACCCCAGGCCGACTCCGTAAAAAAAGCTCACCCCGATGATGGTTTGTAACAGGTAGCTGGTAAAAGCCATGCGGCCAATTAAGGTCAGGGGCCGCAGTATTTTTGCACCGCCGGGCATCGAAAAAACCATTGCCAGCAGGGACATGTAAGCCAGTGCAAGGAATGCCTGCCCGCTTACCAGCACCATTTTCAGCAGTACATCTGTGGCTGAAACAGCCCAGTAGCTCATGTTCGTGCCAGTGTAACTTGCGGCGGCAGTGGCGCTTATTCCCAATAGCAGGTAGGCGATCAAGTGCTTCGAGCTGTAGATTGTTGACTGAAAATATCCCGATATGGCCAGGTAGAAACCAAGGACGAAAAACCCCAAGACCCGGGATATACGCCCGTTGGGCAGAAACTCCATCCATCGCCAGTACAGGTTATGCAGATTAACGCAGAACACGTCTGCCCAGCTGCCGTGGCCAAAGGCATCGCTGATAGTCTGGGGCGACATATCCGTATATGTTTTGTGGGCCAGGGTCTGTATCGCTGTTTTGGCGTCCGCGAAGAACAGCATCACGGTCTGCGATACCGCGAAACAGCACAGCAGCAGTATGGCCAGCGCCAGTAAACGTTCCGCTGGCATATTCCGTAACAGCACCAGTATAAAGGCGAGTAGGGCATACAGGGTGAGGATGTCCCCAGACCAGAGCAGGGCATGCAGGACACCAAACAACAGCAAAAAGCCAAGGCGCCGGCGATATGTTTTGATGAACGGTGCCTGGTTTCCCCGGTTCTTTAAGTACTGAATCCCAAAACCGGCACCAAAAAGCAGCGAAAATATCGCGTAGAATTTGCCGTCTATCAGCCACCTATTCAGGTGCCCCAGCATAGAGTCGAGGTGATAGATCGGTAGCGTTTCGATCGTAGTCAGGGGGATAAATTTGTAGCCGCTCCAGCTCTGGATGTTGGCAAACAGTATCCCCAATATGGCGAGGCCGCGGATCGCGTCAATGACAGCAATGCGCAGATTCGGGCTGGTGGCCCCGGGGCTCATCATAGACATTTACCTGCGGCGTGTGACAAAGTATAGGCGAAATAAAGAGGCTATTGGCATAAAATCGACTCGCACCCTCCCGGTCTCATACCTGTCCAAGGAGAATTTCAATTTCAAGCTGCCACTGTTAACTTAAATAGCCCGCGGCAATGCTTCTCCCACCGGTAGTCGTTGAGAGCAACGACTTTTTCAGAGCCTGAATTCACTGGCGTCGCGCCATCACGACCAGAATGGCACCGATACCCGTTGTAATGGCGCTGGTAATTCTGGCGCTTGTTCTCCAGGTCTGATGCGGTCCAGAACAAGGTCTGATCCAACAGCTCTCGCCGGACACTGCCTATCAAGCGCTCCACAAATGGATGAGACGTTGGCACATGTAGCAACGACTTGATTTCTTCTATTTCAAGTACTCGGAGGTTAGCTTTCCATCGATGATAATGAAACAACGGATCATTATCGGAGCTAATCCACTGCGGCCAGCCCTGACCAGAAGTAGCATCGTTGAACATGCTGCAGAGTGCTGGTCCGTCCACATTCCCGGTGTGAACACCAAAGCCGATAATCCTGCGAGTGTACTGATCCATAACGACCATCACCCATTGACTTTTCAGCAGCCGGGACGCCGGACCGATCGATTCGCAGCGAAATAAGTCCACGCTCCACAGACTGTCTTTAGCATGCCCAATAGTTGTCAGCCATGATGATCTGGCAATGCGTTTTGGATGCATGAACAAAGACAAGAAGCCAAGAAGGGTACGATCCTGGGTTGTCAGATTGGGGGCTCTCTGGCGGGACCTGCTGTGGATAATCAATTGTTGTTTCAGAAGTAGGTTCTCGGCGATCACTGTACGACCGCCACCGGGTCGGGCCAGCCTGTCCAGGGTGCTTAGTAGGTGGAATAGCAAGTAAATAACATCTTTCATGCTGTCCGAGGGTAATGGCGGCGCCGGAAAGCAGCAATAGCTAACCTTCTAATATTATTGATGAAATAAGAATTCGCCATGCACAGGTTTATCTATCCTTTTTTTGATTGTGTGAAATAGCGACTCCCATTCACAGAGTTAAGTTTTCAAACCCCTTGATTTTCATCGCCTCAAGGACTTAACTTGCCTTTAGAACCAATCAGCGGGCTGGTCACATGACTTCATTACTGCTGCGCGTATGGCTTATCGCCGCGTTGTTGTTCTCGCCTTCGGCTGTAACGCAGGTGCCGGGCTTCGACTATTTCGAGGCAAACCGCCAGATGATCCGTAACGGCGTGCAGGCAGTGCTAATGTGCAACGGTCTGTTCACTTCCAACCGAACGCTGCAACAGGTGTTCCTGCAGGAACTGGCCTATCTCAAACCCGCTCCATTAGGGAACATCGAAGGCGGTCCCTACCAGGTGGAACCAGACCTTCAGTATGTTTCGGTCGGCGGCGGCGAGCATGGTCCGGCCATTACCGCCGCCTATCGCAAGGGCCTGGCCTGTGTTGTGATGGCACCCGGCATGGGCTCGGCGAATATTGCTGCCCTGCCCCAACTCGACCTGCTTCCGGTACCGGGTGACGCCGCAATAATACCGTGGCCCGACGGCGATTTACTGCAGGGTCCAGAGCCTGGTTCGCGGCTACTGCTGGATGCTCACGGAATCGATGCGAACGCGCTG
>Ga0102815_10000280_pt1 | contig 36601 bp, 26 predicted proteins | sample ColrivemetaGS759_FD_79113 | JGI IMG/M metagenome (GOLD analysis project Ga0102815, IMG submission 79113) | Estuarine microbial communities from the Columbia River estuary - Ebb tide ETM metaG S.759 | ecosystem: Environmental > Aquatic > Marine > Intertidal zone > Estuary | place: USA: Columbia... | reverse complement strand
AGAACGGCCCGCCGTGGATCTCGAGGATCAGGGGGTGCGTCCGATCGGACTCGAACCCCGGCGGGGTGATGATCCAGGACTGCACGCGGAGGCCGTCGGCCCCTGACTCCGTCCAGAGCTCCTCCACCGCGCCGAGCTCGATGGTCTCGCGGAGGTCAGCGTTCACGTCGGTGATCTGGCCGATCGACTCGTCGAGGCGGGCAAGGTGGAGCTCACCCGGCCAGGCGGGGTCGCCGCCGACCCAGGCCAGGGTTCCGCCGGCGACATGGAACTCGCCGCCGGCGTAGGGCCGACCCGAGCCCATGCCGTGCAGGCTGACCTCGAGGACCTCGACGCCGCCGCCGGCGCTGGTCACCCCCACGCGCGTCTGCCCCTCGTCGACGAAGGAGAAGTAGAGCTCGCCCTGATCGAAGATGAGGCTCCCGGGCGTGCGGTCAAGCCCTGCGGTCAGGACCTGGCTGTCTCCGCCGCCGAGAGGGCGCGCGTAGATCTCGCGCTGCTGATGCCCCTGGCGACGGTCGTCGAAACCGGTCCAATAGAGCGTCCCGGAGGCGCCATCCAGTGCGGCCCCGCCGTCGGGCCCCTCGCGGAAGGTGAGCTTGGTGAGCTCGCCGTCCGCGACCCGAAGCGACCAGAGGTCGGTGTCGTTCGGGTGATCGTGGCGGTCTTCCCGCAGGTTCGCGCTGAACAGGAGCGTGCTCTCGTCCGCCCACATGAGGCCGCCGCCGTGATCGGCGGGGCCGTCGGTGAGCTGTCGAGGCGTCCCGCCCATGGCCTCCACAACGAAGACCTGCCGGTCCGTGTCGTCGAGGTAGCCGCCGCCATCGGCCCGGTAGCGGAACTGCTCCACGACCTTGGGCGCGGGCGCCCACTCCGCGCCCGCAGGCTTCTTGGGCATGGAGGCGAGCGGCTTGGACTCCCTCGGTACGTCCATGGTGAACGCGATTCGCGCCGAGTCCGGCGACCAGCGCAGGGAGCCGGGGGACTCCGAGAGGCGCGTCACCTGCCGCGTGGTCCCGTCGTCCATCCAGCGCACAAAGATCTCGGCGCCGTCCTGATCGGCGCCCCTGACGTACGCGATGTACCGGCCGTCCGGGGACCACTGGGCGCTTCCGACGCCGTCCAGGATTGGCCGGGCGTCACCGCTCTCGACGTCGTGGAGCCAGACCTCTCGCCGCTGCTTGTCGCTCATCACGTCGAAGCCGACGCGCGTGTAGAGGACCTGTGCGCCGTCGGGAGAGACGGTGGGGCTGGTGATCCCCTCGAGCTCGAAGAGGTCCATGGCCTCGAGCGGGCGGAGGCTCTGGGCCTCCTGGGCGATGGCGAGGAGGGTGAGGGTCAGCAGCATGGTGAGCTCGGTGGCCGGTCGGTGGGAGGAGATCAGCGCGGAGTGACGGTTGCCGGGGGAGGCGGACCGGGGACGAGCTGAACTTGGAGTCGGTTCGGGTCAGGGGCGGGGCGATCTCGGCCGGTGAAGACCTCGACAGAGCCCGCTGATAGCGTGAGCTCTGCGAGGGCGGACAGGCTGTAAGGAGCGTGCACGAAGATGGGCGGCGTCCCTGGTGCTGTGGACAGGGCGAAGACCCACGGCTCGAAGACGGCCGCCTCGCCAGGTGGCGTGGCGCGGATCAGGGCCTGGAAGCGCCCGGCCTGGTCGCTGGACACCGCCTGTGCGACCGAGAGGGTGTCGCGCTGGGGCGACATGAGCTGACCCGCCGTGACGAGCGCTATCAGCGCAGTGGCGAGGACCGCGCCGAATGGCCCGCGGCCAAAGCTCACGCCCGCGAGGACGGCGAGGGGGGCCACGAGGGTCAGGGCGTACCAGTCATGGAAGCGACCGGAGACCGTCGTGATCGCGAACCCTGCCGCCGCCCATGCGATGAGGAGGAGGGCAGTCGACCTCCCTCCGCGATCTGCCTGGCGTAGCAGGGTCGCGAGCCCTCCGAGCACCAGGAGTCCCAGGAGGACGCCGCCCCCAGGGACCGCAGCGCTGATCGCATGGGCCATGGAGCTGGCCATGGCGCCCAGCGACTCACGGCCCGGTGTTCCTGACTCCGCATGCCCACCGAGCCCGCCGAGGACGGCCGTCCGCGCGACGAGCCCGAGGCCGAGGCCGACGACCGGGCCGACCGCGGCGCGCGCCGCTGTGGAGAGGTCGGCGCCAGGTCGGGTGAAGGACGCCGCGAGTGCGACGGGCAAGGCGATGACGCCGCTCTCCTTGGACAGCAGCGCGCAGAGCGCGAGGGCTCCGATCCACACGGGACGGGCGCCCCTGCGGGCGGCGAGCGCGGAGGCCGCCACGAAGAGCACCGCGAGCGCGTCGGCGCGGCGTGGTGCATAGGGGACGACCTCGAGCTGGGCGTGGTGCAGGACGTAGATCCCCGCGGCGCTCACGGCAGCGAAGACCTTCGCCCTGCCGGACGCTCCGGATAGCGCGCCTGCGAGGGTCCCTGCCAGGAGCCCAAGGAGCGTGGCGGTGATCGCGACGAGGGAGAAGTCGGTCCGGGAGTACTGGGCCGGGTTCAGGCCGCCGAGGGCGTGGTCGAGTCCGAAGCTCAGGTGGACGAGCGGCCGATAGAAGCGGCCGTCGGGGTAACGCCCGCCCATGAGCTCGTCGCCGAAGGCCCCGAACAGGTCCCCGGCAGAGTGAACGGCGGAGGCGGCGATGAGGGGGTAGCTGTCGAAACCGAGGAGGGCGTCGCCGCTCACGGGTCCATAGGTGATCCAGGCCAGGATCCAGGCCGCTCCTAGGAGCGCGGCCGCTTGCGTGGCGATGGAGCGCGTCATCAGCCTCCGTACCCGATGCTCTCGATGCGGCTCGTGACCTCTTGGCCTCCAGCCGAATCGGGGTCGCCAAAGTCGCCCTGTAGGCTGCCCTTGCCCGGCTCTTGGTCCGCCGTGAGGCGGCGCACCGGGCGCGGTCGACGCTCGATGGAGGGGTTTGGATCACCCTCGAGGCGCGCAGGGATCGGCTCGCCCATGAGGTGGTAGAGCATCGGCGCGACGTCGGTGAGCTGGGCGCGCGGGCGCTCGCTGGCCCCATCGATCGAAGGCCCTGCGATGACGAGGATCCCGTCGAGCGCGTGGTCAGGGAAGGGCTGGGTGCCCACGGACATGGGGGGGCCGAAGATGTCGGTGTAGACGCGCCAGGCCGGGTTGAACTCCACGATCAGGTCCGGGACGCGGGCGTCCTGCAGGGGGCCGGGGTAGAGGTCGGCGCCGCGATACACGCGCCGCACCACGGGGACCCCGGCTGGAAGCTCGATCTCACCGAGGCGCGCGGTGAGCTCATCAAGGGCGCTGGGGACCTCCTCGCGCGTGAGGACACCCGCAGGCTCACGCCCTGCCACGTTCAGCCGGATGGCCCCGAAGTTCCCCTCGGCGACGTCGGCGATGGCGCGGCTCACCCCCAGGTCGAGCGTCGCCAGCCTCCCGGCGCGCTGGGACGCCTTGGCCTGGGCCAGCGGGCCGGCGGCGGAGGTCCCCGTGGACTCTCCTTCGCGCTGGACGCTCCAGCCTCCCTCGACGAGCCACCGGTGGAGGTTGAAGGCGCGGCGGTAGCTCTTGAATCCGTGGTCGGAGAGCAGCACGACGGTGGTGTCGGGTCCGACGCTCTGGACGAGCCGCCCGAGGATCGCGTCGAGCCGCCGGAGCAGCTCCCGGATCTCGGGCCCCTGCAGGTCGAGGTTGGGTCGGTGGCACAGGACGTCGAGGCTCTTGAAGACGAACATGCAGAGCCGCCAGTCCTGCCGCCCTGCCAGCTCGAGGAGCTCGCGCTCCTTGAGGTCGAGCTGGCGTCGAATCAGGTCGAGGTCCGCTACCTGATCCTGGCGCCAGACTCCCAGGTCAGGGACGAAGCCCTTGGACCGGAGCTCGTCGGCCAGGCCGCGAGGGTGGGCGTACTGCGCGCCAAAAGGGCTGAGCATGCCGGCCACCAGGGTGCCGTCGATCTGCTCGGGGGGGTAGGTGATCGGGACCCCCCAGACGTGGGCCCGCTGGCCGCGTCCCGAGAGCACGCGCCAGATGGGCGGGGCCGCCACGTCGGCGGCGGAGACGAGGCGCACGTCGTAGCTCTCGTCCTCGGGCTGGAAGAAGGAATACACCCCGTGGACGCCGGGGCCGACGCCGGTCGAGATCGTGGGCCACGCGGCGCTGCTGATCGGGATCCGAGTGGACTCCAGGGTCGCGGTTCTGCCCCTGGCCATGAGCGCCGCCACGTGGGGGAGTTCGCCCTCGGCCACCATGGGGTCGAGCAGGTCGAACGTGGCGCCGTCCCAGCCCACGACGAGCACGCGCGTCCCGTCGTTGGACCCACTGCAGCCCGCCAGCGCGAAGGCGCAGCAGGCGATGGTGGAGAGGGCGGAGCGGAGTCTCATGGCGGGCGCAGCGGCAGTGTACGAACCCGACCCGCCCGGGTTGGCCTGCGGGTCCGAGCCCTGGGGATTCTCAGGTGGCTGCTCGCACCGCTCTGCGCGGCCCGTAGCCTCTTGTCGGTCCATGCGTTTCGTCCTCCACGCCACACACTCTCTCCTCGGGCTCTCGCTCCTCGGGCTCGCGGCCTGCGGAGGTCCCTCGGCCCCGCCAGGGGCCGTCCCGCCGACGGTGGTGCTGATCTCGATGGACACCGTGCGCGCGGACACCCTCTCTGTCTATGGCGGTCCGGAGGGGGCGACCCCACACCTAGATCGGTTCGCCGCGGGCTCGACTCGCTACGTCTCGAGCTATTCCTCGGCGCCCTGGACGATGCCGAGCCACGCGTCCATGTTCACCGGCCTCTTCCCGTTCGAGCACGGGGCGCACTCGTTTCTCCCCGGGCCCGATCACCGTGGAGACAACGTCTTCGCGTTACACCCGCGACTGGAGACGCTCGCGGAGGCCCTCGCGGCCGAGGGGTACGCCACCTGCGGGGTGGTCGCCAACACGGTCTACCTGCGGCCTGGCCTCGGGCTCGACGCCGGCTTCCAGCGCTGGGATGTCCGCCGTGAGAGCGGGACGAAGGTGACGGCTCGGGCGCTCGAGTGGTTGGACGCGCGGGCCGAAGGGGATCGACCGGCGTTCCTGTTCGTGAACTACATGGACGCCCACCGCCCCTACGCCACAGGCGAACCGGATGCGGCTGGGCACGCAGCGCTCGACGGGCTCATCGAGCGCGTCATGGTCTCGAACGAGCCTGCCGGCGAAGCAGGGCTCGAGGTCCGTGCGCTCCACCAGCGGGCGGTGAGTCGTTTGGACGTGGAGGTCGGGGCCCTCCTCGATGGGCTCCGGACGCGCGGGCTCCTCGAGGACGCCCTGGTCATCATCACCTCGGATCACGGGGAGGCCTTCGGCGGTCACGGCGTCGTCGAACACTCCAAGGACGTGTACGAGGACCTGGTTCGAGTGCCCTTGCTGGTGAAGGCCCCGGGGCAGACCGCCGGCCGCGTGGCCACCGAGCGCGCCTCCTCGGTGGATGTCCCGGGCCTCGTGGCGCGGGTGCTCGGGTCCTCGGAGTTCCCGGCGCTGAGCGAGTCGTTCACGCGCGCGCCCGGCAATCACCCCGTCGTGGTGGAGAACTACTACAGCCGCATGCGCGACCTCGATCGCTTCGGCGATCGCTTCCGCCGCCGCCGAGTGGCCATCTACGACGGCTCGAAGAAGTTCATCGTCGACTCCGCAGCGGCCCCGGAGCTCTATGACCTCGTGGCGGATCCGGCGGAGCTTGAGAACCTCGCCGAGCGCGACGTGGCGGCCGTGGCGAGCATGTCGGCGGTCCTGGATGGGCTCCTCGGCACCGGCGCCTTCGAGGGTGAGCGGGTCCTTCCGGATCAGCTCACTCGCCAGCAGGTCAACGAGATGGGTGAGCTGGGCTACGGCGGGAAAGAGGGACGTTGAGGGCATTCTGGGGTCCCCTTGCCCTCTCGCTCCTCGCGGCCTGCGGCGATGGGGGAGCGGCGGAGGTGCCCCACGTCATTGTCCTCTCCCTGGACACCGTCCGGGCCGATCGAATCGGCTGCTACGGGGCAGACCGCTCGAGCACGCCCCGCCTCGACGCCCTCGCCGCGGGTGCGGATCGGTACGAGACCTGTGTGGCGACGGCTCCATGGACGCTGCCCTCACATGCGTCGATGTTCACGGGGCTGTTCCCCTTCGAGCACGGCACTCACGGGTTTCGTGTGACGGAGTACGTGGACAACGCACATCCTCTGCACCCCGATCACCTCACCCTCGCGGAGGGATTGAGCGCGGCGGGGTATGAGACCGCGGCGTTCGTGGCCAACACCGTCTATCTCGCGAACCGCTTCGGTCTCGCCCAGGGCTTCGACACCTACGAGGTCCGCCGACAGGGCGCGGGCGCCATGACGGATCGAGCGCTCAGGTTCCTCGACGAGCGAGACTCCGAGCGGCCGTGCTTCCTCTTCGTCAACTACATGGACGCCCACCGCCCCTATGGCATGGCGCCGGCCTCGGAGCTGGCGCGTATGCCAGCGGACGAGCATCCCGCGAAGCTGCTCGAGCGCCTCTGCGAGCGGGTGATGGTGGAGGGCGAAGCCCCAGGGCTCCTCGCGGACCGCGTATCTGCCCTCTATGACGAGGGCCTGGGCGCGCTCGACCAGGAGGTGGGCCGCCTGCTCGATGGGATGAGGGAGCGTGGCCTCTTGGACGGGGCGCTGGTCCTGGTGACGTCGGACCACGGGGAGGCGTTCGGGGACCACGGCATCGTGGAGCACGGCAAGGACGTGTACGAGTCCCTCGTCTCCGTCCCGCTCATCGTGAAGAGGCCCGGACAGGTCGAGGGGCACACCCTGGGTGGGGTGGCGTCCCTGGTTGATGTGCCGGGGCTCATCGCGGGAGCGGTCCCTGGCGCCACGGGGGACCTGCTGCGTCAGGACTTCCCCCGGCTTCCCGGTGGGCACCCCGTGACCGCGGAGGTTCACTTCGCGCGGCCACGAGAGCTGCAGCTGTATGGCGAGCGGTTCCAGCGCGAGCGGACCGCCCTGCGCGATGGTCGCTTCAAGTTGATCGTCGGGGCGGAGGGGATGGAACTCTATGACCTCGAGGCCGATCCGGAGGAGCGGGACGACCTGGCGCCCCGTGAGGCGGATCGAGCCGACGCGCTGAGGTCGCGCCTGGACTCATTCTTGGACGCGGGGTCGTACCGGGGCGAGCGCCTCGCTCCTGTCCCGGCCTCCGCTGCTCAGGCCGCTGAGACCCGTGTCCTGGGCTACGGAGGTTCGAAGTGAGGCGGCGGGGCACGGTGGTCGCGGCGCGGTGACGTGGAGCCAGATCTGAGGCTCATGAGAGCGACGTGAGCCGCCGTTTGATGATCCGAGCTCGATGGGCGACTCTTCTGGTGCGACGAGGCCCTCCCCAGCTCGTCCGAGTCTCTTCCCGAACCAAAGCCGACCATGAACCGCTCGCTCTTCCCCCTCCCGGCCCTCGCGGTCACCGCGCTGGGAGCCATGGCGCTCGCGCTTCCCGCCATGGCGCAGGGCCCCCTCCCGCCGCCGCCGATTCCGCCCCAGAACCCCCAGACGGCGGAGAAGGCGGTGCTCGGCAAGATGCTGTTCTGGGACGAGCAGCTGTCGAGCGACGGGACGATGGCCTGCGGCACCTGCCACATGCCCGGCCACGGCGGCTCGGACCCCCGGGCAGGAGGCCCGGCGCTGAACCCCGGTCCCGACGGGGTCTTCCTGACACCGGATGACATCTTCGGCTCCCCGGCGATGCACGGCTCGAACTCGTTCGGACACTTCGTGGAGGACGCCGAGTACGGCTTCGACGCCAAGGCCACCGACCGCTACGCCCCGAGCATGGTGGCCGCGGCCTACTTCCCAGAGCTCTTCTGGGATGGCCGCGCCTCGGGCACGTTCGTCGACCCGCTCACGGGCTCGGTGGTGATCCCCCAGGGCGGCGCCCTGGAGAGCCAGTCCCTGGGGCCGATCCTGTCGGACGTGGAGATGGCCTGGTCGGGCCGCTCCTGGAGCGAGGTCACCGACCGCCTCGCGGACGCCGAGCCCATGGCCATGGCGACCGACCTCACGCCGGACATGGCCTCGGCGCTGTCGCTGAACGGGAGCTACCCGGCGCTCTTCGACGCGGCGTTCGGCTCGACGGAGATCACGCCTGTGCGGATCGCCTTCGCCCTCGCCGCCTACCAACGCACGCTGATCCCCGACCAGTCGAAGTTCGACAGGGTGATGCGGAACCAGGCCAACTTCACGCCCCAGGAGAACAACGGCTTCGGAGCCTTCCGCAGTCAGGGCTCTCGGTGCAACCAGTGCCACAGCGGCTCGCTCTTCTCGGACGGCCAGTACCACAACCTCGGCCTGCGTCCGATCGGGGAGGACAACGGTCGTCGTGGCGTCACGGGTCAGTTCGGCGACCGCGGTCGCTTCAAGACGCCGTCGCTGCGGAACGTCGACCTGCGCAGCCGCTTCTTCCACACGGGCGCGCCGGGGATCGACAACCTCAACGACGTCATGGTGTTCTACAACAACGACGGCGGTCAGTTCGGTCAGAACAAGGACCCGCTGCTGAACAACCTGAACGTCCCGGGCAACGTCCGCCCGGACCTCGTGGCCTTCCTGCGGACGCTCACGGACCCGCGCGTGGCGAACGAGACGGCGCCCTTCGATCGGCCCACGCTCTGGAGCGAGCGGCCCTTCGCGAACCCCGCCTCGCTGCCCTTCGGGGCGGTGGCCGGTGCGGGCGGGTTCGTCCCGCAGATCATCGCCACGGCGCCGCCGAAGAGCGGTAACGGCGGGTTCCGGGTCGGCCTCCACGGTGCCGTGGGCAACACCTTCGCCGTGCTCAAGGTGAATTTGATCGCGATCCCGGGGACGGCGACCGTCATGGACCTGAGGAACGGCCTCCCGCTCGCGCAGACGGTTCAGGGGTCGGGTCCGGGGAACGGCACCGCGACCTGGATCGACGCCGACGCCACGGCGCCCGTGCTCGTTGGGCTGACCTACGAGGCCCAGTGGCTTGTGCGGGACTTCTCCGCCAACAACAACATCGCGCGCTCAACGGCCGTCCTGATCACGATCGAGTGACCGACGACGCGGGTTGAAGACCGCGGGGAGCGGGGCGTTGATCCTTCGGGGTCCACGCCCCGCTTCCGTTGCGCTCTCTGTGGCCATCCCGCGCTGTGGCCACCCCGCGCAGTGGCTATCCCGCGCAGTGACCATCCCGCGCAGTGACCATCCCGCACAGTGACCATCCCGCACTGTGGCCATCCGGTGCTGCGGCCGGGCGTGTTGTCCGAGCTCACGCGAGCGCTCTCGACGCTTGCGCCCGCGTGGGTCAGCCCACCGGCAACTCGATCGTGATGCGGAACAACCCGTCCTCTGTGGTCACGGCGGCGCGTCCACCCAGGGCCGAGACACAGCCCTCGACGATGGCGAGCCCTAGCCCGACGTGCTGGTCGCCGGCGCTGCGGGCTCGGTCTGCCCGCCAGAACGGCTCGAAGGCCCTGATGGCAGCCTCCTCGCTGATGCCCTTCGATGGATTCTCGACGACGAGCGTCGCGAACTCAGGATTGGAGCGAGTCGTCACGGAGATCGTGGAGCCCACATCCGCATGGCCGGCCGCGTTGCGCGCGAGGTTTGAGGTGATCCGCCGCACGACGGCCGGAGCGCCGGAGCCAAGGTGTGGGCCACTCCCTTCGGTGCGGAAGACCACGGTGAGGGACCGCGTCTCGAGGGCCTCCTCTTGCTCCCCGAAGGCTCGCTCCATCTCCCCCCGGAGGTCCACAGCCTCCGCGTTCTCCTTGGCCGACCCCGAGCGTCGCAGCAGCAGGAGGCTGTCCACGATCTGCTGCAGGTCGAGGGCGGCAGAGAGGTTGTTGTGGAGGACCTCTTCAAGCTCCTCAGGGCTCCGCTTGCGGCGCAAGGCGACCTCGAGGGCAGCTCGAAGGCCGGCGAGCGGCGTGCGGAGCTCGTGGGCGACGTCGTCTGTGAAGCGTTGCTCCCGGGCGAAGGACTCCGCGAGCCGGGCGCGCGATTGCTCCAGCGCGTCGACGATGGGGGCGAGCTCGAGCGGCGCCCCCGAGAGTTGAACCGACTCGTCGAGGTTGCCCTCACCGAGGCCCTCGATCGTCCTGGCCAGCGCTCCGAGGGGGGCCATCCCGCGACGAACGCTGGAGCGGATGAGGAGGGCCGCAGCGAGCAGGGCGCCGGCGCCGCCGAGGAGCATGAGCCGCGCGAGCTCGGCGGAGCGCTGGAACTCCTCCTGCATGGGGGCCAGCGTGAGCAGGAGGAACTGGTCCCCCGGCAGGAACGGCGGCTCGGAAGGGCGCTGGACCCTTCTGTCTCGCTCGCGCCGGCCCCCTCGGCCGTCCCCGCGCCGATTGGACGGGAGCCCTCTGAGGCGCGGCACAAAGGACGCCGTGGCGATGCGATAGTGGAGGCCGTCCTCACCCACGGTCTCGACGAACTGCAGGTCGGTGGGGACGCCCGCCGAGCCCGGCTCCCGGGACTCAACCCGTGGGACCTTGATCGCGGGGAACCCTGTGGAGCGGCACAGCTCTTCGGCCTCTCCGGCCCTCCAGCAGATCCAGGCGTACTGGCTCAGCGGCCCCGCGCGCTCCGCGGAGACCGACTGATCCCCGCTTCGGCTGGCGAAGACCGCCTCGGCCACCGCCCGTTCGGCGCCGACAGCCATGGTGCTGGCGAGGCCCTGCTCGCCGTCAGAGCGAGCTCCGCTTCGGTAGGCCTCGAAGATCAGGCCTCCCGTGCCGAGGACCGTCACGGTCATGGCGACGGTGGCGCTGACCACGACCCGCCGCTCGATACTCCCCGGCGCCATCAAGGCCCCTCCGGCGCGGCGAGGATGTAGCCCTGCCCGCGGCGAGTGTGGAGCACGCGGGGCTCGCCCTCCGCCTCCAGCTTCTTGCGCAGATAGCCCACGTACACGTCTACGACGTTGCTGCTGGCCTCGGTCTGTTCTCCGTAGAGGCTCAGGTGTGCCTCGGATCGGGTGACGATCTCGTTGGGGCGGTGGGCGAAGTACTCGAGGAGGGCGTACTCCCGCGCCGTCAGATCGACGGTTCGGTCGTTCATCTTGACCACGCGGTCTGCGGTGCTGACGACCAAGTGACCCACCTGGATCACGGGTGACTTGACCTGGAACTTCCGCCTTAGCAGCGCGCGGGTCCGGGCGATGAGCTCCTCGATGGCGAAGGGCTTGACCAGGTAGTCGTCCGCCCCCGCGTCGAGTGCGCGCACCCGGTCCTCGACGCTGTCCCGCGCCGTCATGACCATGATGTGCACCATGTTGCCCGTGGCCCGGGTGCGCTGGAGGACGTTGAGGCCGTCCACACCGGGGATCATCAGGTCGAGGATGACCAGGTCATGTTCCTGATCCTCCATGGCCTGCAGGGCCCCGTTGCCGTCGCCGGCGACGTCGACGGTCCAGCCCTCGTCTCGGAGCGCCGTCACCACCGGGCCGCGGAGGGGGCCGTAGTCTTCAACGACGAGGATTCGCATGGTTGACCAACGTAGCCGGACGCCCGGTGGCCCGGATCGATTGCTCTCACCTTCCTCTCACCGAGGCTCGCGCGGTGAACCGGCTGGGGTGCCTTCGACCACGGGGGGGAGTGGCGGGGTGAGCGACGCCGGGCCGCGCTTGAAGACCCAGCCCACCACAAGAATGGCGACGACGCCGAGACCGAGGGCGAGGGACCACCAGACCTCGACGAGGCCGCCGCCGCGCCTGAGGACGAACCAGCCCGCCAGCGGGAGGGCGATGACCCACCAGGCGATGAAGTTGAAGATCGCGGGGGGGACCGTCCTCCCCATCCCTCGGAGGATGCCCGCGCCGACCACCTGCAGGCCGTCGACCACCTGGAAGGCCGCCGCGATGGGGAGGATGACCGCCGCGATGGCCAGGGCCCCGGGGTCTTCAGGGATGTACAGGGAGGGCAGCCAGTGCCTACCGGCGTAGAGGAGCAGGCCGAGGGCGGCCATGGTGATGCCGCCGAGGCCGAGGGCGAGCTGCGCGCTCGCCTGAGCGTCAGCAAAGCGCCGCTCTCCGATCAGGTTGCCGATTCGGGTCGTGGCGGCGAGGGCGATGCCGAGCGGGACCATGAACGTCATGCTGGCCATGTTGATCACCACGCCGTGGGCGACCGTGGCCTGGATCCCGAGCATGCCGGCGAGGTAGGTGGTCGCGCCGAAGGCCCCCATCTCAAGGGTCAGGTGGAGGGCGACGGGGATGCCGTAGCGGAGGACGCGGGCGATGCCAGCCCACGAGCGCGACGCTCGATCCCAGCTGACCCACGCGCCGCGCAGGAGGCGATGGCGCCGGACCATCCAGAGGATGGCCAGGCACATGAACGCCCGGGTGCCTCCGGTCGCGATCCCGGCCCCGGTGATGCCCCACCCAAGCTCGAAGATCAGGAGCCAGTTGGCGACAACGTTGACCACGTTCGCGATCAGGGCGACGGCGAGCGCCGGCTTGAGGATCCCGCGTCCCTGAAGGTGCTGCCTGAAGGCGATGTAGACGAGGAAGAACGGCGTCGCGAAGGACTGGCTCAGGGCGTACCGCTCCCCCGGATCGCCGAGGCGTGCCGCGCTCTCCACGTCGATGCCGGCGGCGGTGACGACGTCACCGGAGCCCGCGATCCACTCGGCGAAGCTGCAGGTCGCCTGGATGAGCTCGGCGGTCAGGAAGCGCAAGCCGATGACAGGAGCAGAGGCGAGGAGGGCCACGAGGATGCCTCGCTGGAGCGCGCGCCCGAGCGCCTCCCGGTCTCGGGCGCCGTGCCCCTGGGTCACGATCGGATCGATGCCCATCACGAGGCCCATGCCTGCGACCTGGGTCAGGTGCACCCAGACCCCCGCGAGCAGCGCGGCGGCCACGGCCTCGCTGGACCACCGGCCGAGCATCAGGAGATCCACGAGCCCGATGGTCATCCAGCACACGTTGGTGAGCAGGATCGGCAGGGAAAGGCGGCAGAGCACGCCCAGTTCTTCGCGGGTCTTGGTCAAGGTAGACGGCGGCGCAGGGATGCGCTGGGCCGAGGACGATACGCGCTGAGCCGCCGTCCTGCCTGGTCCGTGGTCCCTCGACTTCGACGGATCAATACAAGGGTGCTCACAGGCACGGGGCTCGATGCGTACCCTCCCTTCAGATGAGCGCGGAGCGAGAATCAGGAGCCCCCGAGCGGGAAGGGGCAGCCGTCCAAGGGGGGCAGCGGGACGCGCTCCTCGTCTTCTTGTCCACGCTCAGCGTGGCGCTGATGGGCCTCCTCGTCCTGATCCGGCTCTACCCGGACCGTTTCGGATTCGCGGCTCACGGGTCGGGCGCGACGCCGCTTGAGCGGCGGTTGGAGACGACAGGGCCGGCGGATCTCTCGAGGCCGGTGTCGAGTCGAAGGCTGGTTGCGCCGACCCTCGCGCAGTCCATCTTCGCGGACGCCTCGCCATCGGTGGTGCACGTCACCACGCGCTCACGCGACATGGAGGGCAACGACTTCGACGCGACCGAGTTCGTCTCGGGAACGGGTTCCGGATGGGTCTGGGACCGCACAGGGCACGTCGTGACCTGTCTACATGTCATCAACGGTGCGAGCTCAGCGCTGGTGACGCTGGCTGACGGGTCGGAGTGGGAGGCGAAGCTCGTGGGTGTTGACCCTGCCACCGACGTCGCCGTGGTCCGAATCGACGCGCCTCCGGAGCAGCTCGTCCCTGTGCGCATGGGGTCCTCTGGCGACCTCTCGGTCGGGGCTCAGGTCTTCTCTGTCTCTTGCCCCTACGGCCTCGCGCACTCGCTCTCGGTCGGCTACGTCAGCGGGCTTGGACGCAGGATTCGCTCCAAGTCAGGTCAGTTCATTGACGCGGTGATCCAGACCGATGCCGCGATGCACCCGGGGTCGTCCGGCGGCACGCTGCTGGATGATCAGGGCCGCATGATCGGAATGAACGCGGCGATCCACGCGGACTCCCGTCGTCAGGTGGGCGTGGGCTTCGCGCTGCCAGTCGACCGATTGCAGGAGGTGGTCCCCGCCATCATGGAGTCGGGGTTCCGGTGGGAGCCGAGCTTCGGGTTTGTGACGGCGAGCGACGTGAACAGCGAGGCGCTCCTGGGCAAGATCCGGGACGAGCCCGAGGCGCCGAAGTTTGGGGTCGTGGTGGCCGAGGTCGACGGCGGCGGGCCCGCTGCCCGGGCGGGACTGCGCGCCATGCAGACCGTGCGCTCCGCCGGCCTTGAGGAGCGCCTGGTGGTTCGTGACGTGATCGTGGGCGCTATGGGGCAGGAGGTTCGTAAGCGGGCGGAGTTGAGTGCTGTCCTCAGGGCCCTCGATCCAGGAGAGGTGCTGGTGCTCCTCGTGGCCAAGCCCACCGGAGAGGTCGAGATTTCGCTCAAGCCTGCCGGGGGCGCGGCGGGTGCAGCGGGCACGGACCGCTAGCGGCGAGCCGTCGGGCGGCGCCACGCCGGGCCAGTGACGGTGGACCGGGAGGCCTCACCAGCGCGGCTCAGCGCTGGAGCCACGCGGGATGGGGAACCCGCTCCGCCATGAACAGGGCCGCGATCAGCTCGTCGGCGTCCCCGATGACCCGGGGGCTCACGTACTCCCACACGATGTCCCCGCTCGACCCTTCGATCTCGAACGCCCTGCCCTGAGTCGACTCGGCCACCAGGAGGTTGCCCGCGGGGAGCTGCTGCACGGTGCCGCAGAAGAAGGAGGCGAAGGCCGATGGCGGCGAGGCGGTCCACTGCCAGCGGATCGCGCCGGTCTCGGGGTCGACCCGGAGGAGCCTCGAGGTCTCCCCCACGCCGCCACGATTGTCGAAGATCAGCAAGGAGCCCTCGCTGGCAACCGAGGGGTCGTGGGGGGCCCGCCAGCGGGAGACGATCGGCCCGCCGGTGAGCCAGGTGAAGCGCGCGGTGTTCAGGTCCACCGCCACGACCAGGTCCAGGTCCCTGAGGCAGACCAGCACCTGCCCGGCGGTCACGCCTGGAACGGCGAGCTCTCGCGCTTCCTCCTCGTCGAGGAGGTCGACGGAGTTGGCGTGCATCACGTCGCCGGTCCGGACGGTGAGCTGGTCGAGGAGGTCCGCGTAAGCGGAGGCGGCGAAGGCCTCCCAGAGGCTCACGGCGCCCAGGCGCTCCCCGCCTGGCCCATACCGGACGACGAGGTCGTCGACGATGGGCTCGTCCGGGTTGACCCTGGGCACCACACGCTCCACCCGCGAGAGGGCCAGGATCGACCCGTCGGGCGCCACGTCGAGGTCGTGGTGGACACGGTCCATCACGGCCCATCGGAGGGCGGAGTCGCGGTCGACGCAGACCAGCGCGCGTCCGGAGTGGATCGCGAGCAGGTCACCGTTGTCGAGGAGCCGGACGCGCCGCCATGGCAACTGGTGCGGACCGTCGGCCGGCGGCGCCCCGGGGAGGTCGGCGTAGGGCAGGGCCCACCGGTGAACCACCTTTCCCTCCATGGACAGCAGTACGGCCTCTGCGGCGTCGCCCGAGCACATCAGGTTGAGCCCGTCTTCGGTCTGACCTCGGCTCCAGCGCATGCGGCCCGTGGCGGCGGGCGCCGGGGCGGAGCCGGACGCATATCCGATCTCTCCGATCTTGCCAGCGCCGCTGGGGGACCTGCGGAACCCGAAGAGGCCGGGCTGGTCCGTGGCCCAGCCGCGCTCGTCGGGCTGCTCGGCGAGGGGCTTTGCGGGATCCTCAGCGCAGGAGGCGAGGAGCACCAGGCCAATGAACAGGAGCCGGCAAGCCCAGGGCGAGGGGCCGCACGGGCGTCCTGTGAGCGAGCGCTGCCGCCCTCCGTACCGTGATCGGAGTCCCACGTAGGGGGTCAGCTCCGGTAGGCCTCGAGGAGGCGAGCGGCCGCGGCGCCGGGAGGGAGGGCGCCCTGTTGTACGTCGCCCTCGAGCGCCTCAAGCATGGTCCGCACGTCACCGTGGTTGCGGAAGCCGGTCATCAGGCGCTCCTCGATGATCGACCACATCCAGCGAGTGGCCTGCTCACCCCGGCGCAGCTCCAGGACCCCGGCCTCCTCGAGCGCGGCTCTGTGGCGACGGATCGTCTCCCACAGCTCCTCCATTCCGGATCCGGTCTCTGCGCTCACGACGACGGTCGAAGGCGTCCAGTGATCGTCCCTCGGTCTCAGATAGCGGAGCGCGGCCTCGTGGTCCCGCGCCGCCGCGCGCGCGAGGGCCACCCGTTCACCGTCAGCCTTGTTGACCGCGAGCACGTCGCCGACCTCGAGGATGCCCTTCTTGATGCCCTGCAGCTCGTCCCCGGCGCCAGGCAGCAGGAGCACCACGAAGGTGTCGACCATGTCGCGCGCAGCGGTCTCGCTCTGTCCCACGCCGACGGTCTCCACCAGGACCTTGTCGAAGCCCGCCGCCTCACAGAGCAGCATGGTCTCCCGGGTTCGCCGGGCGACACCGCCCAGGGTCGCGGCGCTTGGGGAGGGGCGGATGAACGCGCCCTCGCGCCGCGCGAGCGTGTCCATGCGGCTCTTGTCCCCGAGGATGCTCCCGCCGGTGAGCGCGCTCGAGGGGTCGACCGCGAGGACGGCGACCCGGTGACCCTCGTCCACCAGTTGTCCGCCGAGGCGTTCGATGAGCGTGCTCTTCCCGACCCCGGGGACGCCGCTGATTCCGATTCGGTGGCTCTTGCCCGTGGCCGGCAGGATCGCTTCCAGGAGCCTTTGGGCCAGGACCTCATCCTCACGGCGGGTGCTCTCCACCAGCGTGATCGCCCGGGCCAGCTGGGTTCGATCGCCGGCGAGGACGCCGTCCGCGAGGAGCTTCAGTCGACGCTCGTCCTGCTCGTTGCCCTGATCCACGCGGGAGAGCGTAGCGCCTGGACGACGGGACCGGCAGTCCCGGCGGCGATCGGCCCTTCACCCCTCGAGCCGGGCCCCTCGAGCCGGGTCCCTCGAGCGGGGTCCGTGACCGGGCTCGAAGGGCGGCGCCCTCCTACCTGGGGCTGGGGGGAGCCGGAGCATCGTGCCCGGGCCTGCGTTGCTGATCGGACGCGACGGGTCCATTGCGCAGGGTCCATTGCGCAGGGCTCACCACGCAGGGCTCATCACGCAGGGTCCGTCCCCAAGAACTGCCCCGCCAGGACTTGCCGACAAGGGCTGGCCCATCAAGATCGAATCCGCCTCGAGCGAACCCCACGCGCGCGGTCCCCCTGCCTGGCCGTTCCGACGGCTCGCGGCACGCAGCATCCGGCGGCCCTTGACCTCCCATGATCCTCTGCCTCACCACGCCAGCGCCGGACCTCGAGGTCTCGGCGACGTTCCTCTCCCGGCTCGGTTTCGAGCCCGTGTCTCCGAAGTCCAACCTGATGACGGACGGGGCCGCCGTGGTCGACGTGGACACCTCGCCCCGTGCCCGCGCGGGCGTTCGGTTATGGCGGGGGGCGCTGGGCAGCGAGGCGGATGCGATCCTGGAACGCCATGGGGCCGTGGCCTTCGAGGGAGGGCAGCTCATGGCGGCGCCTTCGGGAGTCCCGGTGTGGGTGATGGACGGCCCTGGCCCGGAACTCGAGCTCGGACGAATCGGCGCGCTCCTCGGGACCTTCGCCGGGATCTCCATGGAGACGCCGAGCCTCTCTCGTTCCGCTGCCTTCTGGTCAGGGCTCCTCGACGCGCGTGTCGCAGCGGGCGGCGCGGATCAAGGCTGGTTGACCCTACGGCGAGACGGGATGGAGGACCTCAGCATCATGGGCCCGCTGGCGTGCCCGCACTCCTTCGCCAACCCCTCGCTCACCTACTTCAACGGCGAGCGCAACACCGACGTGATCCGCGCGGTCCGGGCGCTGGGGATCCCGGTGTTCGAGGAGGTGGGCGGCACGGAAAGCACGCCGGCCGAGAACGTCATCCTGCGGGAGCCCGGCGGGCTCGGGTTCTTCGTCTTCAACGACTGATCCGGCGAGGCCTCCAATCCCGAAGAGGGCCTTCGGGCCGCGGGTCAGCGGCAAGCCTGGTGCCGGTCGGAGGTCCCGGGGGCTCGTTGACTCAGGGCTGGAGCCTGAGCGCGGCCAGCGCTTCGGGGACCTCTGCGTCGTCGGCGATCGCCCTGGCGGCGACCTCTCCGATGGCGGGCCCCAGCTTGTATCCGTGCCCGGAGCCGCCGCCCACGAGCCAGAGTCGCGCGGCCCCGGGGTGTCGGTCCACCAGGATCTCCGAGCGCTCTCTCATCGTGTACTGGCAGACCCGGGCATCGATGAGCGGGGCGCCGGCCAACCCAGGGAAGCGGTGTGCCAGGTACGCGCGGGCCCGGTCGAGCCGTGCGGGGTCGACGACGCGGTCGCCGTGAGTGGGGTCCCAAGGGCCGCCGTGCGTGTCCTCGCCCAGCTTGAATCCTCGGCTCAACCCGTCGGGGATGCCGTACCAGAAGCTGTCATCTCCGAAGACCTGGGCGGCGTGCTCCGCCCACACGGGCAGGCTCAGGTGCGCCTCTGCTCCGGGAGGGGGACCGAATGAGAAGACATCCTGGCGCGTGACCTCCAGACGACGTCCAAGGACGTTCGGGAAGAGCTCGGGCATCCAGGGACCAGCGGCGAAGACCGTGACCTCGGCGTCGAGGACCGTCCCATCGGCGAGGCGAACACCCCGGCAGTCTCCGTTGCTGTCGAGGTCTGGGTAGGCCGTGGAGCGGAGGGTCCGGCCACCCGTCCTCTCGACCGCCCTCCAGACCACCTCGCAGCCGCGTCGGGCGAGGAGCGCTCCCGCGTCAGGTTCGAACACGGCCCAGGGCACGTCCGCGACGCAGATCGACGGGAACCGGGCCTCTAGCTCGGCGCGATTCAGTTCCTCGAAGGGGACGCCGCCAGCGCGGAAGGCGTCGATCGAGCTCCGCTCGAACTCTCCCGGATCGCTCGCCAGCCAGAGCACGCCGCGCCGGTCCATCAACCGGACCCCAGCCTCCGCCTCGAGCTCCGTCCAGAGGTCCAAGGCCCGCGTCACGAGCGGGACATAGTGGTCTCGGTGACCGTAGCTTCGCCGGATGACGCGGGTCTCTCCGCCCGAGCTCGCACGGCCATTGCCAGGACCCCAAGCGTCCACCAGGGTCACGCCCCACCCGAGCCGGACGAGGTGCAGCGCCGTCCAGCCGCCGAGGGCTCCGGCGCCCACGACGACGGCTCGCGGTTGAGGTCGAGCTGTTGCTGTCATGGTCTCCAGCTTAAGGAGATCGCCTCAGGTCTCGTCCTCGACGCGGTGCCCATCGTCCACCGAGCCGATGAAATCGGCCAGCGCGTCACGACTCGCTGCGAGTCGTTCCTTGTCGGACTTCGAGAGGCGCTTGATCCGGGCCTCAATCCGCTGGGCGAGCGAGCGATCGCCGGCCGGGCTATAGGCCTCGAGCGTGAGGGGGCCGCGGCCCCGGAGGGACTTGGCTCCGCGCCCTCCGCTGTGCTCCATGAAGCGCCTCTCCACGTCCGTCGCGATCCCTGTGTACAGGGCGTTGTCCGCTCGCCGCACGAGGTAGACCCACCAGGACGCGGCTTCGGGGATACCCTTATCGGGGGTTGAGCGCGGACAGGTCACGGGGCCAAGTGGACCAAAGTTCTGGGGGGAAGGGGAGGCCTCCCAGGGCGTCCTGAGCGCCGCCCTTGTGGTGGGGCCTTGTTCAATTGGTTTCCGGTTCGTGAGGAAGTCCGCGGGAGGGATGGTTCCCTCGAAGGATGACCGTATTCTCCTCGGAAACAGCGCCCCCCCTCAATCCGCTTCGCTGGCGGGGCCGCTGCTCGTTCTTCACCTCGCTACCTCAATCCGCACAATGACTCTCATCACAACGTTCCAGAAGGCGGCGCGCCTGGCGCTGGCCGCCGCTGTGATCGCGCCTCTGATCACCGTCGAGACCGCTTCGGCCCAATACCTCGAGGATGGCGGCATGATCGCCATCGAGATCGAGGACCAGGGCCCGAACGGCTGGGCCTCGCCCAGCTCTCCCTCTGGCTTCAGCGGCGACGGGTTCCTTCGCTGGGATGGACCGAACTACTTCAGCAGTCCTGGGAACGCCGTCCTGACCTATCAGATCCTCTCGTCCAATCCGGGCAACTACACCGTTCGGCTGCGCAACCGGCATGACGATCCGGACCCGACGATGGCGAACGACACCTGGGTCCGGATGAACAACGGTCCCTGGATCAAGATGTTCTCCAACAACCCGAACACGCCGGGCAATTGGAACTGGGAGTCGCGCTTCGAGCTCCCCGGGCCGGTGTACACCAACGCGAACTTCGACATCAACGCGGGCCTGAACACGCTCCAGTTCTCGGCGCGGAGCCGAGGGTTCATGATGGACCGCATCCACCTCTACCTTCCGGGGACTCCAGGGGGGACCTCCCTCTCGACCCCTCTGTCGGCGAGCGTCATCGGCAGCAACTATTGCACGCCTGCGGCGCTGAACTCACGAGGTGAATGGGCTGGCCTCAACGCGGTGGGCTTCAAGGACCTCGGCGCGAACGACCTGCGCCTGCGCGTGTCGCGGCTGCCCGCGGGCTCTGTCGGGATGGTCCTCGCCTCTCAGTCCCAGGGCCTCACGCCCTTCGCCGGGGGCGGTCAGGGGACGCTCTGCGTCGATGGCTCCGTGCTCCGCATGGAGTCCACGCTCTTCAACAGCGGCGCCAGCGGCTCCCGCGAGGTGAGTGTCGACCTGAACTCGTTCCCCCCGCCGTACAACGGCGCGGTCCTCGCGGGTCAGACCTGGAACTTCCAGGTCTGGTACCGCGACGCCAACCCGCAGCCAACCAGCAACTTCTCCAGCGCGACTAGCGTGACCTTTGAGTAAGCGCTGATGGCATGAGCCGACGCGGCCCCCCGGCGAAGAACTCGCCGGGGGGCCGCGTTGGTTCCCGGGGGAGAGGCCCCATCGCTGCAGCCGTCTCGAAACGTGAGTACCAGCCCTCGGGATCCCAGGGGTCGCTCGCGAGTGCCCGCGGCTCCCGGTTAGGGTGCGCCCATGAAGGCCAGGGAAAGGGTAGGCAGCGCAAAGACGTCAGACGGAACGGAGCTCGAACTCTTCGAGCACGACGGGCACCACGAGATCGTCGCGGCCAAGCGGGCGCTGATGTCGTCCCGTCAGCACAACTCCGAAGAGGAGCTCGCGCAGCACGTCTGCGAGGGGCTTGATCCGGGCGCGCTGGTGCTGATCGGCGGGTTGGGCCTCGGCTTCACGCTCCGTACGGCCCTGGACCTCCTCCCAGAGGGCGGCAGGGCGATCCAGGTCGAGCTTCTGGACGCGGTGGTCGAGTGGAACCTCGGGCCCGCCGGCGCCCACTCGGGCGACCCGCTGAAGGACTCCCGGGCAAAGCTCATCCGAGGGGACGTCAACAAGGTCCTCCAGCGCTATCGAGGGGTTCTCCACGCCCTGATGCTCGACATCGACAACGGCCCCGCGCCGATGGTCGATCGACAGAACCAGGCGCTCTACGGGCGCGCTGGGATCCGGCTGGTGTGGGACGCGCTGCGCCCCGGCGGGCGCGTCGCCTACTGGTGTAGTAACGAGGAGCCTGAGTTTGCGTCCGCTCTCGGAAGGGGCGGCTTCGAGGTCACCAAGCACCGCTCCTACGCGCGTCCCCGGCGGAAGGGGACGCGCCACCAGATCATCGTCGGCCGCAAGGTCTGAGCCGCGTGGGGCTCCTCAGTCCTCGGACCGGAGCCACTCCATCGCGTCATCTCGGTCGTCGAAGTCGAAGGACTTCACCTCCGCCGAGACGAAGTGCTTGCCCAGGGAGGGCAGGTGCTGGGCGGCGGCGCTGTCGGAGCAGACGGCGATTCGCTTGATGTGCTGGTGGTGGTCCTTGGCGAAGCGCATGTGGGCCAGGAAGGACCCAAAGGAGGTCCAACCCGGGATGGACTCGGACACGATGAGGAGCCCGGCGAGGTCCCCCTCCGCTTCGATCACGGGGTCGATCGCGGCGGCCGCGTCGGCGAAGTCCTCCTTCGTGAGGCGGCCGCCCGGCTCGAGCGTGGCGATTCTGGGCGTGGCCGCGGAGAGCGTGACGTGCAGGCCGCCGTCCTCGCTTGCGGCCCACTCCGCGGCTGCCTCGAACTGGTCGAGGTCGAAGGCGCGGAACTGGCCGGGCATCATGAAGTTGGTCACGCGTACGGAGGCGCGGATCCAGGACGCGTCAGCGAGCATCGCGATCCTGCGCCACTGGCCGCAGTACGCGGTCGCGAGCTTGATGTCGTCCCACATGGCGCCGGCTGACATGGAGGGGCACTGGGAGAGGCGGATGACCGCGCGTACACCGTTACCGGCCTCAGCCGCTGCCTTGATGGCGGGGCCGAGGATGTCGTCGTAGTCCGCCGTCGTGATCTCTTCGCCGATGTCGAAGCCGAGTACGCCGTCGGGGAGGCCGTCAATAGGGGAGATCATGGGTCGTTTGCGCTGGAGCGTGGTAGGGCGACTGGAAGGGGGCAGCCTAGATGGACCACCCGAACTGCAGACCGGCTCCGAAGGCTTCGGTGCCGACCGCCAGTGTGAATTCAAGGGGGGCCTGGAGGTAGGTGGGGAACGCGATCCCCAGGCTCCACAGATCTTGCTGCGTGGAGTCGAGGTCGGTCAAGAATCCGGCGCGGATGAGGACGGCGTCATTCGACGCGCCCTCGGCGCCGCTCTGTTGCGGGTGCCCGGGCAGGCCCTGCATCGCCAGGGGCGTCCCCAGGCTCAGCTCGCCGCCGATGCGGAGGAATCGCGACGCGCCCAGGCCCTCGAAGCGGCTGGTTGAGTTCAGGTCAAGGTCTGCCGTGACCATCCAGCCATCCTGGCCATAGGCGAGCCCGGCGGTGGTCAGCGGCTCGACCTGGTAGGCGTAGGAGGTCCCGGCGAGGGCGGGCGCCTCGAAGGTGTGCTTGAGGAGGTTTCGCGTCGCCACTCCCGCGCGCCACCGGGGCGAGAGGTCCACGGCGACGCCGAGGTCGACGTTGGCGATGTCGTCCCGGCGGGTGTCTCCGTCGCTGAGCCCGGAGAGGATGTCTGACTGGTCCGCCTGGGAGACGGAGACCGAGTAGAGCCGGCTCTCGACAGACTGAAACTTCGGCGTCACGCCCGCTGAGCTCGGCAGGCCAAAGAGCGAGAAGTCGGTGGCGAAGGTGAACCCGAACTCGTCCACGCGGACCGACGGGACCAGAATCTCGGAGGAGAGCTGGTCGAGGTCGAGCGGGTTGATTGTGGTGTTGATGGTCGCTAGGTCGGAGGGGTCAATGGAGGTCAGGCAACGGAGGTCCACGAAGCTGCGCCAGGTCAGCCCGAGGCTGATGGGTCCCCGGGGGAGGACGAACGAGGCGCCGATCCCGGCGTCGGCGAAGACCTCACCTCCAGCGAGGGAGGTGAGCCCGGCGGCAGCTTCGCTCCGGAGCATCGCCTCGTCGGGGCCGCCGAGGCCAGCTTGGAGCGCCTCGATGGAGTCCTGGAGGTTCTCCACGCCTTGCCGGACGTTCGACTCGTCGGCGCCGACGAAGGTCACGACCGGGGCGGTGATCTCGATCCGGTCCGAGTCGCGGGCGCGCTGCGCGAGGGCGGGGTTCATGAAGGCGGAGTTCTGGGCCTTCGCCGATGCGACGCCCGCGCCGCCGAGCGACTGCTGCCGGGCGCTGGTCGCCTGGCCGAGGACGGGATTGTGGTGGAGGAGGGCCGCGACGAGCAGGGCCCAGGGTGCGAGTCTCATGGGACCATTCATGCCGCCTCGGAGCCCGAAGGCCCAGGGTTCACCCATCGAATCGTCCGGGCTCAGGGGCCTGTCGGCGGAGATGGCCCTCACTCCTGAGCCACGGATCTGCGGCCCGCGGCACTCAGGAGCGCTGACACCCAAGGGCTTCCTGCGCGAGAACGGGCTCTGGCTCGCGGCACCGATCGTGCTGTTTGCGCTGGTCGTCTTGGGCCTGAGCCTCATGGGCCAGGAGTCGCAGGGTGACGCCACCCGTTGACGCGCGGCGTATCGACGTGACCGGGGACCGGGCCCTTGGAGGTCCGCTTCTATCGGTCTCCGCGACCAGGCCGGGGGCCGCGCCGGTCCGGCCGACGGCCCCTGCGATCGTGGGAATCCGTGACCGGGAGTTCCGTCTCCCAGCGAATCCCTCTGCGCCGCGCCTCTCGGACGTGTGCGTCATGCTGACGGGCCTTGGCTTCAAAGGCTCGGAGGCCCCCGTCCAGAGCCTTGGCGAGCAGCTTGGCCGAGGCGTCAAGGCTCGCCTCCGCGATCACGTCGCCGCCCAGGCCGTAGGGGTCCGGCTGGACCACGGTCAGTCCCACGCCGGGCTTGAGCCCTTCGAAGTTCGTTTCGCCCTCGAGGACGACGTAGTGGAATCGGCCCACTCTGTCTCCATCCCAGGCGAGCGCGCTGACCTCGTTGGTGAGGCGCGACCGCTGCTCGTCGGCATCGGCGCGCAGGACGACTAGCGGGCGCATGTCGGCGGCGGCCACGTTGAGGGCGATGCGGAGGTCCTTGAGCTCGGGCAGGGCGCTGATCGGCTTCGCCTTCGTCGTGTACTTCGAGCTGATCTCCTTCAGGGCCCCTTCGAACGCTGCTGCGGAGCCGTAGGTCATGGACGGAGACCTCGAGCCGCGGGTGAGCTTCTTTCCGTCGGGATCGAGGAGGGCGAACGAGGTGTTCTCCAGTCCGCTTCGGCCAGCAAAGACGTACGCGAGGATCTTGGCCTCGGCCGCGTCTTCGTAGGTTTGAGGTCGAACGCAGATGAACGCGCGGGAGGCGGCAACGACGGCATCGTCGGACAGGACACTCCTATCCGTGTTTTGATAGCCAGGTCACCAGACGCCGGGGACGCCCTGGCACTGGGGCGCTGCCGACATGAAGAGGATCGGCCGCTTCGACCGCCTGGACTCCTCGAGGGCTCCGGCCCAGGTGCCGAACCAGGCGATGCCAGCCTCGGTCGGCGGGACGTGGGACTCCAGCGGTCCCTTGGGGCCTTGCGGCGTGGGCAGGCCGGCGGCGGAGCCAGTGGCAGCCGCGGCGGCCACCAGAAGCGAGGCGAGTCGTATTGAGGTCTTCATTTGTCGGTCGGGGCGTTCTTGGCCACGAGCTTCATCGACAAGGAGACCACGAATCTCCAGCGGTGAAGATCGAACAGGCCAAGGCTCTAAGGCCCCTCTCATGGAAGACCGCCCAGGGGCCCCTCTGGCTCACGCCTCGGCGCTGAGCTTCTCGATCAGGGTCACCGCGGCCTCGGTGATGACGGTTCCTGGACCGAAGACGGCGGCGGCCCCCATCTCCAGGAGGGTGGGGACGTCCTGGGGTGGGACCACGCCGCCCACGACCACGAGGATGTCCGCGCGATCGAGCCGGGCAAGCTCGGCGCGCAACGCCGGGACCAGGGTCAGGTGCCCGGCCGCTAGCGACGAGGCGCCGATGACGTGGACGTCGTTCTCCACGGCCTGCCGCGCGGTCTCTTCGGGGGTCTGAAAGAGGGAGCCGATGTCGACATCCCAACCGAGGTCCGCGAAGGCCGTCGCGATGACCTTCTGGCCTCGATCGTGGCCGTCCTGGCCCATCTTGGCCACCAGCAGCCGGGGTCGACGACCGGTGTCTCGCAGGAATCCATCGGCGGCGCCGCGGGCGGCGTCCACGTTCTCGTTGCTGTCCTTCATCTCGGATCGGTAGACGCCGGAGACGGCCCGGATCGTCGCGCGGTGGCGCCCGAAGGCGTCCTCCATGGCGGAGGAGATCTCGCCGACCGTCGCCCGGCTCCGGGCGGCCTCGATCGACAGGGTAAGGAGATTCTCTTCGTCCGTCCGGGGCTCCCCGGCCTGGACCTTGTGGGCCGCGCTCCGGAGGGCCGCGAGGGCGGCCTCCACGGCCTTCGGATCCCGGTCGCGCTTCAGGCGCTCGAGCCGCTGGAGCTGGGCCGCGCGGACCTTGGCGTTGTCGATGGAGAGCACGGGGACGTCCTCCTCGTGTTCGGGCCTGTGCTCGTTGACGCCGATGATCGGCTGGGCGCCGGAGTCGATCCGCGCCTGGGCGCGCGCAGCCGCCTCCTCGATCCGGAGCTTCGGGAGCCCGTCCTCGATCGCCCGGGTCATCCCACCGAGGGCCTCGACCTCGTCGATGTGCTCGTCCGCGCGCGCCTTCAGCTCGCGGGTGAGGCGCTCCACGTAGTGGCTCCCGCCCAGCGGATCGACGGTGCGAGTCAGGCCGCTCTCCTGCTGGAGCACGAGCTGAGTGTTGCGTGCGATTCTGGCGCTGAAGTCCGTGGGCAGGGCGAGGGCCTCGTCCAGGGAGTTCGTGTGGAGGCTCTGGGTCCCGCCAAGGGCCGCGGCGAGGGCCTCGGTCATGGTGCGGGGGACGTTGTTGAAGACGTCTTGCGCGGTGAGGGACCAGCCAGAGGTCTGGCAGTGGGTGCGGAGCGTCAGCGACTTGGGATTCGTCGGTTCGAAACGCGCCATGCGCTCGGCCCAGATCATGCGCGCCGCCCGGAGCTTGGCGATCTCCATGAACGGGTTCATCCCGATGGCGAAGAAGAAGCTCAGCCGGGGCGCAAAGTCATCGACGGAGAGCCCGGCGGCGATGCCCTTGCGTACGTACTCGATCCCATCCGCCAGGGTGTAGCCCAGCTCGAGGTCGAGCGTCGCGCCGGCCTCCTGCATGTGATAACCGCTGATCGAGATGGAGTTGAAGCGCGGCATGTGCCGCGACGTGTACCGGAACACGTCCGCCACGCACTCCATGGAGGGCGTCGGCGGATAGATGTACGTGTTGCGGACCATGAACTCCTTGAGGATGTCGTTCTGGATCGTCCCGCTGAGCTGCTCGGGTTGGACGCCCTGCTCCTCGGCGGCCACCACGTAGAGCGCCAGGATCGGCAGCACGGCGCCGTTCATGGTCATGGAAACGCTCATCCGATCGAGCGGGATGCGATCGAAGAGGACCTCCATGTCGAGGATAGAGTCGATGGCGACCCCAGCCATGCCGACGTCACCCACGACCCGGGGGTGGTCCGAGTCGTAGCCGCGGTGGGTCGCGAGGTCGAAGGCGATCGACAGCCCCTTCTGGCCGGCGGCGAGGTTGCGCCGGTAGAAGGCGTTGGACTGCTCGGCGGTGCTGAAGCCGGCGTACTGGCGGATCGTCCACGGGCGCCGGACGTACATGGTCGAGTACGGCCCGCGGTCGAAGGGCGCGGAGCCGGGGACGGTACCCGGTTCATCGTTGCTGTCATCTGCGGCCGAGTAGCTGGACTCGATCTCGATCCCCTCCGGCGTGCTCCACGCCTCGGTGGCGCCGGAGGCGCGGGCCGTGTCTGCAGGCTGCGCCTCGTCATAGGCGAGGCCGGAGAGGTCAGGTTGGAGCGTCATCAGCGGGTCTCCGGTTGGCTCGGGGTCGCGGCCGTCGAGCGTAGCTCTCCGAGGATCTTGGCCGCGTCGCAGCCCATGAAGACGTGCCCACTCAGCCCCGCCGCGCGGAGCGCTTCATCCCCGTCCGCGGGGCGCCGGGCCATCACGATCGACGCGGCGCCCGCTGCCCGGAGGGCCGCGCATGCGGGCTCCGCGTGAAGCTCGTAGTCAGCGTCGGTGCCGCAGAGGCAGGCCACGTCGGCGCCGGACGCCTTGAAGGCGTCGGCCAAGGCCTCGGGGCTCAAAGATGGCTCCGACTGGGCGGCCAGGAAGCCCCCGGCCCGCAGCAGATCGTTGGCGAACGCGGCGCGCGGGCCGTGGTCGGGGAGTGATCCGAGGCAGGCGAGGAAGGCGACAGGGGCGGGCTGGGCGCCCGCGGCAAGCTCCTCGAAGACCCCGGCCTCGCTGATGGAAGGGAGGGGGGCCAGCGTGACTGGAGCTCCGCGCACGAGCCCGTCGCCCAGTTCCTCCATGGAGGCTCCGGCCGCGGCGGCCTGGATACCGTGGAGGACGTCCTCGACGGCTCCGATGACCACGTCTCCGCGGGCGGCGAGTCGGGCTCGCCGGGCTGCGCGTGTCGGGTCCTCCGCCGGCTCGGCCTGTTCGAGCTCCGTCTCCTCGATCGGTGGGAAGACGGAGACTCCGACGATGGGACGGCGGCGCGTGGAGACCTCGCGCATGAGGGCCTCCCGCGAGCGACCCAGGGCCTCGGCCACGTCGCCGCCAGCGAGCGACTCCGCGAACCCGCCTCGGGCCTCGATCTCCTGCATGACCTTCCACGCGCCCCGGGCCAGGGCGTCGGTGCGCGCCTCGAAGGCGTGGGCGCCTCTCGCGGGGTCCCCCACGTGATCGAGCCGGGCCTCCCTGGCCAGGACGAGCTGGATGTTCCTCGCGTTGCGGCGCCCGAGGGCGCCGGCCGCTCCACGGGAGCTGTCGTGGGGGAGGGTGGTGATGAGATCGGCGCCGCCCATGGACGCCGCGAAGGCTCCGAGGGTGGTCCTCAGCATGTTCGTCCAGTGGTCCCGTCGGGCGAGCCCCCTGGGGGAGGTCGTCGCGTGGAGCACGAGCGGAGCGCCACCGGTGCCGCCGAAGGCCCCCAGGACCTTGGCGTGGAGGACGCGCAGGGCGCGGAGCTTGGCGACCTCGGTGAGCAGGTCATGCCCGACGTCGAAGCGCCAGACGAACTGCCGATCGGCCTGCTCCACGGTCATCCCGGCGGAGGTCAACCAGCGCATCATCTCGGCGTAGGAGGCGAGGGCGTACCCGAGCTCCTGGAGCGCGTGGCCTCCGGCGCGATACCACGGGGACGCGTCGACGGCGAGCGCGCGCGAGGGCCCCATGTTTGCCGTCGCGTGCTCCGCGAGGGTGCATGCTTCGCGGCGGGCATCGACGAGGTCGCCGGGCAGTGAGCCGCGGGCGGCGAGGGTCGCCAGGGGGTCCATGCCGAGGTGGGCCTCCACGCTGCCGGGATCGAGGCCGCGGTCGGCGCAGAGCGCCGCGAACGTGGCGGCCAGCGGGAGGGCGTCGGCGCTGGTGCCGAAGGCGATGGGGACGGCCTCGAGGTAGACGCCGTCGAGGACCTGGTCGAGATCGTGGAGCCACTCCAACTCCACTCCGCCGGATCCGCTCGCTCGCTCGATCAGGCAACCGCTCGCGCCCCCGGCGAGGTCCTCCAGGAGGTGCTGGTTGGCCACCTTCGGCGCGGGGTGGTCGATCCGCTGGGCGATGGCCCACCCGCCGCTCCTCGGGGAGACGGCGCCCGCGGGCGCGTCTTCTGGGGCTGTCTCGGCGGTGTAGAGCGGCTGGACATCGATGCCCTCGAGGGTCCGCGTGACCAGGGAACGCTCGAAGTCCTGGCCCGGGCCGAGCTCACGCTCGACCCGGAGCCGCCACTTCTCAGGCGTCGGGCGTTGGCTCATCGTCGTCATGGGGGAGCAGGTTATCGCCCCGGGGCCCGCCGCGCCCGGAGTCCTGCCCGAGGACCTTGCCGTACAGCAGGGAAACGCCGAGCAGGCAGATCGCGAGGCCCAGGAAGGAGCCCACGCGCGCCAGACCCTCGAGGGCGCCGAGGTCATACAGGAAGACCTTCAGCACGGTGGCCACCAGGACGATCAGGCTCGCCCAGCGCAGGCCCGAGACCTGGCGACGGAGACCGGCGATGAGCAGGAAGATGGCGAAGGCGGTCCACGCGAAGGACATCGTGAGGTCCCTGGACTGCATGCGCTCGACGTCGAGGGTGATGACGTCGCTGGTGCTGAAGTAGTTGAGGATGACGGCGTTGATCCAGGAGAACGTGACCCCGAGCAGGACCGACGCAAGGCCCACACGGACAGCGCTAAGCTCCCGGGTGGTGCCGGATCGGGTGAGCCCCCTCAAGCCGCCGAAGAGCGCTGCAGCGACCAAGGCGTGGTCGATCGTGACATCCAGCGGGATCAGCAGGGGTTCGCGGCTGAAGGTGTCCAGCACGTAGGTCGAGAAGATGAGGCCGGCCCCGGCGGCGCCGAGCGTGGTCCCGGCGATGATGGCCACGGTGTGCCCCTTGGCACGCCCGGTGAAGTAGGTGAAGGCGGCCGCTGCTCCGGCGAGCGACGTCGTCGGCCAGTCGAAGCTCACGAGCTGCGCCAGGCCGCACCACGCGAGGGTGACGGTGGCCGCGTCGATGACCGCGCGGGCCCTCGGGCTCGCGGCGCGACCCTTTGCCAGGCGCCGGGCGAGGTGCAGGGCCCCCGCGGCGCTGAAGAGCGTGACGAGCCGTCCGTCGAGACCGAGGATGGTCCGCCCCGCCGCCTCGCTGAGCAACTCGGAGTGGGACGCGGCGAGGGCCAGCGCGAGCGCGGGGAGCGCCGAGATGAGCGCGAACGCCTCACCCTTCTGGCCACTCTCCTCACGCGGCCAAAGAGCAGCGAGGGGGAGCGAGCCCGCGATCACGCAGAAGCTGAGCACGGGCAGCACCATGGAGGCCTCGCTCCAGCGCGGGCTCAGACCGAGGTACCCGGTCAGGTCGAGCGCGGTCGCGCCTGCGACGAGGCCAGCGACCACGAAGCGCCAGCGGCCCTGGCGAGCGGTCGCCAGGCCCAGGGCAGAGATGACCACGAGGGCGGCGGCGATTGCGGGCGACTCGTAGGTGTTCCGGGTTCCCACCAGGATCACCAGCGGGAGCACTGGGACGGAGGCCGCGAGGGCGTTTGCGGCGTCCCTCCGGTCGGGGCGCATGCGTCCGAGGACCAGGGCTGCCGCGGCCAGCGCGAACCCCGCGACGAGCGGCGGGGAGTCGGGCTGGAGGCACGTACGGTCCAGCACGAGGCTGATGAGCCCGACGGCCAGGCCGGTGAGCGCCCCCGCCACGAGGGCGTACCGGACCTCATTCCTGATCAGGGCCGAGGCGCCTGCGATCACCGCCATCGACAGGACGCCGACCGTGAACGGCGCGGGGAGGTCCAACGAGTTGGGCAACCCGCCGACGAAGGGGGCCGCGAGGAGCGCGATGCAGGCGACGGCGAAGGGGAGCAGGCTCAGGAACCTGCGCCGGTCCGAGCTGGCGCGGGACGTCAGGAGAAGCAGGCCGCCCGAGATCCCACACATGCCGACGGCCCACTGGATCCAGGTCCAGTCGGTCAATTCGCCCGGCAGGGCGATGCGGGTCCGGAGGGCCATGACCGTCAGGGTCAGGCCGCCGGTGATCGAGGTCGCCAGGGTGAGCTGGTCGGACCGCACGATGAAGCGCGCCGCGACGATGAGGGCGGCCATGAGGGCCGTGATCGGCCACAGGCTCGTGGTGCTGGTGACCGCTGGCGTCGTCAGGAGGGTGATCACGGCCGGGGCCAGGAGCGCCAGGAGGGTCGCGGGCGGGAGCTCCGAGCTGCGGTCAGGAGATGCCCGCATCACCGCGCTGAACAGCAGGGGGAAGAGGCCTAGGCTGAGGACGACGCTCCACGGGCCCCCGGGTGACTCGTTGAGCTGGAGCCAGAGGAACTGGACGAGGAACGTCCCGAGGGCCGCCCCCAGTCCCATCCAGCTCCATCGGGTGACCCGCATGGCGGCGAGCAGACCCAGGTTCAGGACGAGCAGGAAGCCCAGGAGCGGGAAGGTGGAGGTCGCGGCGGTGTCGAGCAGGAGCGGCGTGGCGTACCCGCCGATCAAGGCGAAGCCGGTCAGCACCTTCGAGCTCGAGCGCACCGCCATCAGGAGCGCTGCACCGACGCCGCAGCCCATGATGAGCAGCGCGAGGCTATGGGGGATCAGGTCGTGGAGCTGTGCGGCTGCCCACGCGCCGCCGAGGATCAGCACGGTCCCCGCGCCGCTGATGGACTCTCCGAGAGTGCGGTTCCCGCGCCGGATGAGCGGTCCGTGCAGGGTCAGCCCGATGATCCCCGCGACGACGGCGATCGTGTCCCGGGTGGCCGGGTTGAGCCAGCCGCGTTCGATCGCGACCTGGACGAAGAAGATGCCCGCGAAGACCAGAGCGACCCCGCCCACGAGGGCAGCGCCTCGTACGCCGAGCCAGCGCTCCCAGCTCTCGGCTCCGCTGACCGTTCCTGCGGGGCTAGAGCGATCGCTCCCGAGAGCCGCTCGGCGCTGGCCGCGACTGGGCGTCCTCCGGGCGTCACGCTCCTGCGGGGTGTCGAGCCCGTCGGTCTCGTCCGCCCCGGCGTCCTCGCGCTCAGCCGCTTCCTCGCTGGTCGAGGCCTCTTCTCGGTCGGCGTGCTCCTCGTGTGGCTCACCGGACGGTTCGATCCCATCCGAGGGGTGGTGCCCGCCGGTGTCGCTGCTGGCCTCGGTGGAGGTGCCCGCAAGGAGCTCCCCGGAGAGGCCTTGGGCGCGGGTGCTGGTTGGCTGAGGTGATCCCTCTGCTGACGCTTCGGTCAGACGCTCTGCGCCGGTCACTGCGGCCGAGGTCAGCCTGCCCAGGCCGAGCCGTCGCCGCGTGGACTTCAGGTCCAGCTCGAGGACGTCGAGGCGTTGCTGCAGGGCAGAGATCTTTCCGAGGGCGATAACGGCGAGGATGCCGGCGACGATGCTGATGAGGGCCATGTGGTGAATTGTCGTCCCCCTGGCCAGCGGCGCGTCCCTAGTTTGTGCTCATCGGATCGCAAAGCGGGCCGAATCAACGGTGTGGGCGGCCGAACACCCGTCGTAGCTGGATAGCCTCAGCCGCCCATGCGCCTCGCCGCTTACGTCTACACGGGTTGGCACCCAATCCCCGAACGCGACGCCAGCTTTCATCCCGGGTTCACCGAGTGGGAGCTGGTCAGGGACTGCCAGCCTCGCTTCGAGGGGCACGCGCAGCCGCGCGTCCCGGTGCTAGGGCCCTACGATGACCGCGACCCGGTGCAGGCTGGAAGGCGGCTGCAGCTCGCTCTCCGACACGGCGTGGACGCATTTGTCTACGGCGTCTTCTGGTGCCGTGGGAAGCGCGTCTTCGAGCAGGCCCTCGACGAGGGGTTCCTCGGGAGCGATGTGGGTTCAACCGCACCCTTCGCCCTGATGTGGGCCAACCGGATGCCCCGGAGGGTCCTTCCGGTTCGCCGCTCCGAGGCGGCGGTCATCGACCCCTCGCGGCGTGTCCCGTCGGATGTCGCGGACTTCGTGGCCTTCATCTCGATGCTCGCCGAGGAGTACTTCCAGCGACCGAACTACATCCGGGTCGGGGACGCCGTCTACCTGTCGATCTTCGACTCGACGTTCTTCATCAAGGAGCTCGGCCTCGATGGAGCGCGGGCTGCGATCGCGGCGGCGAGGGAGCATCTTCGTGAGGTGGCTGGGCTCGAGCTGCACCTCGCGGCGGTGGAGCCCAGCGCCCATTGCATCGGTGAGGTGGCCGCCTGCGGCTTCGACAGCGTCACCCACTACGTCTTCTTGCCGGAGTGGAAGGGGCCTTCGCTGCAGGACTATCGCCAGATGGCGACGAGGCGCGCCGCGGAGTGGTCGGGCTTCGGCGCGCGGTCGGGACTCCCGTACATGCCATCGATCGCGCCCGGCTGGGACGCCTCACCCCGGGGGGCTGACTTCGGGAGGACGCGCCCCGACCGCTACCCTTGGTCTCCGGTCATCACGGGCGAGCACCCCGCGCACTTCCAGGAGAGCCTCTCCCGCGCGCTCGCGTTCCCGTCGGGCCTCGACGACCCGTTGGTCTTCGTGGCCTCCCTGAACGAGTGGAGTGAGGGCCACTACCTCGAGCCGGACGAGCGCTTCGGGATGGGCTGGCTCGAGGCGATCGCCGGGGCTCGGGCTGAGTGACGGCGCCCGGTTGGCGCGCGCCCGTGCCTGGTGGGCGGCGCCAGCTCAGTCCCTGGAGCGCCCGAAGACCTGGAGCTTGCCGAGGCCGATGTCGGCGAGCATGCCCAGGGCCTGCTCGTCTGCATCGCCGACGGAGATCACGTGGATCTCGAGCTCGCGCAGCATGTTCATCCGGCGGGTGTCCTCGAGGAGGAGCGGCCAATTCACGTACGGTCCGATGAAGTTCAGCTGCATGGTTCGATCCTTGCCTTCGCGCCCGCTCTCGTTATCGGTGACGATCTTGCCATCACCGTAGTCCACATCGGTGACCGTGTAGTCGTCAACCGAGGGGTCACCGTCGCTGAGTACGAAGAGGGTGTCGGCGCCGCTCACGAAGGTCTCGGGGTTGACGTAACCGGCACCCTTCACACGTCCCTTCTTGGAGGTGGCGAAGGCGAGCTTCAGGCCAGCGTGGAGATTCGTATCGCCCCAGATGGTCCCGTGGACCCGCTCGCCCTGGGGGGCGCCGATCTTGATGCCGTCCAGCTCCTTGAGGACCTTCTTCACGTTGCCCGAGGTGGCCTTGACCATCCCCTTCGTGCCCTTGAGGTACTCCGCGGTCGAGCCGAACCCGATCACGCAGAACTTCTGGTCCGGCTGGAGCCGCTCGAGGGAGACCCTGAGGTGCTCGCGGGCCACATCGAAGCGGGTCTTGACGATGTACCAGGGGATGTCTGCCTCGGTAGGGATGTCGCCCTTCTTGCGCTTCTTGCGGACCCTAGGGCCGGACTCCGGGGCCCCCTTGGGCTTCCACTCCGGGGGGATGGGAGCGGCCATGGAGTCGGAGAGGTCGAGCAGGTAGCAGATCCGCTCGCCGGTCACCTCGACCCCGAAGAACCGGGGCCGCACGTACTCGTCTTTCGCTTCGCCCGCCTTGGGCGAGGCCTTGTCGCCCTCCTTCCTCCGGTCCTTGGCTTCCTTGGCGCGCTTCGCGAGCAGGGTCCGCCACGCCGCGGCCTCCAGCACCACGGAGTCCGCATCCAGCTCCGCGGCGAGGTGCCTCGCGAGGATCAGCTTGGCCGCTCGCGGCACGTCCTCGTCCTCGAAGGTGGCGACGAGCGTGAGCGCCAGCCTCCTCCACGGGGTCTCCGTCTGGGTCTTCTTGTTGCCCATGACGGTGAGCGCCGTGGCGTAGGCTCCCATCAGGGCGATCTGGTCCTGCTCCTTCTTCGGTGGGCTCTGGACGAGCTCGGGAATCAGGTCGTAGAGGGCTTCGCTCGAGGCCGCCGCGAGGGCCTCGATGGCGGCCCCGCGCAGGGCAATGTCCTTGGCGTTCCGGGCGATGTCGACGGCGCTATCTGGACCTGCCAGCTGGATCTCTACCTCAAGGGCATGCCGCCATAGCCAGGCATCCTCGGCCGCGTTTGCCTCCCCTCGCCAGGCGGCCAGGGCCTCCACGAGCCCGTCCTTCCCCTTCTTGCCGATGGTGGAGAGGGACGAAGCCATCAGGTACCGCTCCTGGTCCTTTGGGAGATCAGGCTTCTCGTACCGTCGGGCGAGCTCGCCGATCGCCTCGGGCTCCCGCGACTTCGCGAGCGATTCGTAGGCACGGATGTGATAGCGGAGCGGCAGGCGGAGCATGAGCTCCTTCACCTCTTCCATCAGCGCCTCCAGGGACGGATCGTCCTGTGGACGAGGCGTCGGCGCCATTCCGGGCTCGCCAGAGGTGAGGAAGAGGACGGCAGCCAGCGCCGGGAGGTGAAGCATGATCGATTTGCGGATGAGGAAGCGGACGAGCACGGAGCCTCTCACACCCTACGAGGGGGCCAGTCCTCGAAGAACTCCAATAGGCCGGAGAGCCGGTTCAGTAGAGCGAGGGGCGGGTGCGGCCAGCCCGGATCGGCCGGGCGGTCGCCTTGGCCCGATTCGGCTCACGGCAGGCTCGGGCTGGGGGCTGCCAGCAGGCGCCGACGTCCCGAACTGAGAGGGTTCGCGGATGGGGCGCACAAGAATCCGAGGACCGGGGTAACTTCAAAATATGCGCCGGTGCCAAACCGCTCCAGTGCGTCCTTGGACCTTCCCCCCCTCTGTCCGCCACCCTTCCGGCGCACGGAAATCTTCACCACCTTCCCATCTCTTCATGTTTAAGAAGACAAGCACCACCTTCGTCGCAGCGCTCTGCGTCGCCAGCGCGGCCTCCGCTCAGGCGACCAACGACGACTGCGCGACCGCAGCCGCGGCCCCCCTCGGCGCCACGGCGTTCGACACCACCCTCGCCATTGACGAGGGCGTCATCCCGTTCAACTGCGCGGCGAACGGCGGACCCGACATCTGGTACTCGTACACCGCCACGTCGACCGACGACGTCGCCATCGACCTCTGCGGGTCGAGCTACGACACCGCCTTGACCCTGTACAGCGGCACCTGTGCGGCCCCGATCGAGATCGTCTGCAACGATGACTTCTGCGGGCTCCAGAGCGGCGCCACCATCGTCAACGTCAGCATCGGCGATCAGTTCCTGATCCGAATTGCGGGCTTCAACGGCGGAACCGGCTTTGGCACGCTCAACATCGCCGAGGTCACCCCGCCCCCGGGCACGACCAACGACACCTGCGCCACCGCCGCTGCGCTCACGCTGGCGACCTCGGTCGCCACCGACACCTCGGTCGCGGTCGACGAGGGTCTCCTCGGCTGGGCGTGCGCTGGTGGCGCTCCTGATATCTGGTACAGCTTCACGGCTGCCACTACTCAGGATCTCCGCTTCGAGCTCTGCGGCTCGAGCTACGACACCGCCCTCGAGATCTACGACGGCACCTGCGGAGCGCTCAACCTCATTGAGTGCAACGACGACTCGTGCGGCCTCCAGAGCGGCGTCACGGTTGCCGGCGTCACGGCAGGCACCACATATTTCGCCCGCGTTGGCGGCTGGAACGGCGCCACCGGCTTCGGGACCATCGTCGTCAACGAGCAGACTCCGCCGCCGCCCCCCGCGCCGAACTGCGCTGAGACGACCTTCATGAACAACAACGGCGGCGCTGCCGGCGGTGCGGTCTACTTCGACATCACCGTCACGCAGT
>Ga0102815_10000277_pt1 | contig 36640 bp, 36 predicted proteins | sample ColrivemetaGS759_FD_79113 | JGI IMG/M metagenome (GOLD analysis project Ga0102815, IMG submission 79113) | Estuarine microbial communities from the Columbia River estuary - Ebb tide ETM metaG S.759 | ecosystem: Environmental > Aquatic > Marine > Intertidal zone > Estuary | place: USA: Columbia... | reverse complement strand
TGGCCCGATCCATCTCAGCGCGCACCAAACGGCTCACCGACAAAGCGTTGGCGGTACTTTGCTTGACGATGCCCAGCCCTACCATGGACTTACCATTACCGCGAAACATGCTGCGCTCCTCGGAGCTGGCCAACTCCACTCTGGCCACATCCGCCAGCCGCACCAGATAGCCATCAGCCGAGCGCCGCAACACCAGCTGCTGGAAGTCCGCGGCGCTGGCATAATTACGGTCAATGCGCACGATGAAATCGCGTTGCAGAGAGTTCAGCGTACCTGCGGGTAATTCGATATTCTGTGCACGTATAGCCGCTTCCACATCAGCCACGGTCAGCTGGCGCGCAACCAGGGCATTCGGGTCCAGCCAGATACGCATGGAATATTCCTGGGCGCCGGAAATCAGAACCCTGGCCACGCCCTCCAGCGCGGAGAAACGATCCTCCAGGTAGCGCTGCACGTAATCGGTCAATTCCAGGGCGTCCATTGAAGGCGCGACCAGGTGAACCCAGAACATGACCGATTCGTCATTGCCGCTTTTGCTCACTTCAGGCGGCTCCGCCTCAGCCGGCAATGTGCTCACGACCCTGGCCACGCGGTCACGAACATCATTGGCTGCATTGTCTATATCGCGATCGAGCTGAAATTCCAGGGTAATCTGCGAGCGACCATCGAGGCTGTTGGATGTGAGGGTCTTGATGCCTTCCACCCCGGCCAGCCGATCCTCAATGGGCTCGGTAATCTTGTTTTCCACCACCGCGGCAGACGCGCCCGGATACAGCGTGGTGACATTGATAATCGGTGGGTCGATATCCGGGTACTCCCGCAGGGGCAGGCGCTCAAACGACAGGATGCCGAAAGCGACCAACAGCGCCGAGCAGACGATGGCCAACACCGGGCGCCGGACAGAAACATCGGACAGGATCATCGCTCAGTCCTCGACGACGATAACTGCCGCGGCATCACCAGACAGCATCCCCACCCCATCACGCACCACCTTGTCACCCGGCTCCAGGCCCTCGGTTACCTCAACCCGGCCGGGAATGCGGCCACCAATCTTCACCGGTACTCGGCGAGCGGTGTCACCATCAAGCTTCCACAGGAAATGGCTGCTGGCACGAGACTGCAGGCTCTCTTCCGGTACCAGCAGGGCTTGCCGGGCATTACCAGTGAGCACAACCTCCATCAGCAGGCCGGGGCGCAATAAACCATCGGGGTTATCCAGCCTGGCCCGGGCGGTGATCGAACGGGATACCGGATCGACGCGACTGTCGATCGCGGTGATCTCACCCTCAAACACGCGATCCAGGGCGGGAGTGCGCGCCGCGACTGCCTGTCCGGGCTTCAGCAATCCGAGCTGTATAGCCGGTACATTGAACTCCAGGCGCAGCTGGCTCAGGTCATCCAGGGTGGTAAGGCGTTGCCCGGGAGTTACCAGGGCGCCCTCACTGACCTGGCGCAAGCCAAGCACTCCGGAAAAAGGCGCTATGATCGTGCGATCGGAGATCCGGGCCTGTACTTCCTCGATACGATGGCCGGTGACAGCGACCAGGGTCCGCGCCTTATCCAGTTCGTTCTGGGCGACCTGGTTCTTTTTGGCCAAATTTTCCAGCCGCCCCACTTCGCGCCGGGCGTCCTGCTGGGACGCCTGCAATTCCTGCAGCATCGCCTGCTCCCCGTCCTGCTTGAGCAATGCCAGCACATCACCCTGCGCTACACGCTGGCCGTCATCGAAATGCAATTCGGTGATTTTCTGGGCAACGGTGGCGCTGATATCGACCGACTCCCAGGCGCGCAGTGTCCCCAGCGCAGAGACCTGGTCAGCAAATGCCTGCACTTGTACGCTTTCTACCGTCACTGGAACAGGTGGCCGCGCCCGCGGGCTCATCACCCCTGCCGGGCTACCACGCCACCACCAGACCGCCAGGGCAATCACTACAGTGACCAGTAATGGCCAAACAACTTTTTTCATCAGGATTATCCACTTCGCCCGGACTTGGGACCCGGCGACATTATACTCATATTCACTGCTACTTGATGCCAGCTCGCCTTGCGGGCATTCACACAATCCCAGCCGCTGGACCTGCGCTTATGTACCTGCATATACTCTGGCGCTGTATACCCAGCTTCGAGGGCCCAGCCTGTGGACAATGAACGCCCAACGCCCCTCATTGGAGACACTGAAGCAACGCGCGCCCAGCTGGAAACCTGGCTAGGCAATCAGCGTGGCCATCATGTCAGTATTCCGGCGCTGCGCATCCCCGAGTCATCGGGTATGTCCAACGTCACCCTGCTGTTTGATATACAGTGGCAGGAAAACGGCGAGCAGCACCAGCAGGCCTGTGTGGGTCGCCTGCAGCCGGCAATCCAGCGCCCTGTCTTTCCCGATTACGACCTCAGCCTGCAATACCAGGTAATGGATAGCGTGGGTCGCCACAGCGATATTCCAGTGCCTCATTTGCTGGGGCTGGAACTGGATAAATCTGTCCTGGGTGTCCAGTTTTACATCATGGAGCACACCCCCGGGCGTATTCCCACCGATATGCCACCGTACAATATGGACGGCTGGATGATGCACGACACCACCGAGGCGCAGCGCGTGTCCCTGTGGTATGCGGGTCTCGACACCATGGCCCGCTTCCACCGGCTGGACTACAGGCAGCTGGGTTTCGCTCACCTGGAGCAGCCCGGAACAACACCGCTGCAGGTGCAGTTACAGTACTGGCAAGCCTACCTGGAGTGGGCGATGGAGGGGCACGGCCATGCCATTGGCCAGGCCGCCCTGGATTGGCTGCAGGCCAACCAGCCAAACGATGAACCGACCGTGCTGTGCTGGGGGGACTCTCGCCTGGGCAACCTCATATTTACGGATTCCCTGGACGCGGTAGCCGCCGTGCTGGATTGGGAGATGGCCGTACTGGGTAACCCGGTACAGGACCTGGCCTGGTTCAATCATATCGACGCGGCCTTTGCCGAAGGCCTGGGAATGCCCCGCCTGGCGGGATTGCCATCCTATGGGGACACTATCAGCCGCTGGGAACAGGCCAGCGGATTCAGTGCCGGCCATTACGATTACTACCGGATCTTCGCCGGCCTGCGTTTTGCCCTGATCATGTCGCGCATCATGCTGGCCACCGGCCAGGACCAGGAAGTGCAGGACAATTTTGCCTGCCAGTTGCTCCAGAAACACCTCAACCAGGTGCGCAGTCCCGGGGCCTGATCCGGGAATCAATGGCGCTGGCAATACCTCCCGGGGCGCCACATTCCGCTGCCTGTACTCCACAGCCATTGGTCTATACACTTGTGGCCAAATTTTTTCGCCCTGCTGTGCGAGATCAACCCGCAGCCTTACCAGCCATCCGGGGGATTATCGTGCGGTCCTGCCCGGTTTAAGGAGTCTCATTTGTCATCCCACTTGCAATCACAGTTGCAGACCCTCGCGGACCCCGATGCCTGGCCCCTGCTAACCAACATCCGGCGCGGAATCGAGAAGGAAAGCCTGCGCATCAGCCCCGAGGGCAAGCTGGCCCAGACACCTCACCCCACCGCACTCGGCTCGGCCCTCACTCACTCCTCCATAACCACCGATTACTCCGAGGCATTGATGGAGTTTATTACCCCGGTGGATACCGGTATCGAAGCCAGCCTGGACACCCTGGAGAACATCCACAGCTTCACTTACCAGAAGATCGACGGCGATATGCTGTGGTCTGCCAGCATGCCCTGCATCATGACCGGCGACGACGGCATTCCTGTGGGGCGCTACGGCAGCTCCAATGTGGCGCGCATGAAAACGGTCTACCGCTACGGCCTGGGGCACCGCTATGGCCGGCTGATGCAGGCCATCGCCGGCATTCACTATAATTTTTCCATGCCCACAGAATTCTGGGACAAAGCATGGCTCGAAGCTGGCAGTCCCGGTGACCTCAGCAGCTATATCAGTGAGCGCTACCTGGGATTGATCCGCAACTTCCACCGCCACTCCTGGTTGTTGATCTACCTGTTTGGTGCCTCTCCGGCGGTGTGTGGCAGCTTCCTGCGCGGCCGCACAGATCACCAGCTACAACCCTTCGATGAGCAGGGACGCAGCCTGCACCTGCCCTACGGCACCGCCCTGAGAATGGGTGGCCTTGGCTATAACAGTGATGCCCAGAAAAGCCTGAATGTATGCTACAACTCCCTGGATAACTACATTGAAACCCTGCGCGCCGCCATCCTCCAGCCGCACCCGGGTTACCAGCATATTCCCTGCGGCCAGAACGGAGACTACCAACAGCTCAGTACCAGCCTGCTGCAGATAGAAAACGAGTTCTACAGCCCGATTCGACCCAAACGTGTTGCCCGCTCCGGCGAAACTCCGTTGAGCGCACTGCGTCGCGACGGCATCGAATATGTCGAGGTCCGCTGCGTTGACGTGAGCCCCTTTTCCCCGGTGGGTTTGGACGCCGGCCAGATCCGCTTCCTGGACACCTTCTTGCTGTACTGCCTGCTGGAGCAAAGCCCGGCCTGTAACGAGACCGAGCAAGCCTGCCAGGCCGCCAACCTCGAAGCGGTAGTCAATAGGGGCAGGGAGCCCGGGCTGCAGCTCGATACAGCGACAGGCAAGGCCCCCATGGCTGACTGCGCCAACAGCCTGTTCGCCGACTTACTGCAAGTGGCGCAACTGCAGGATACCGCCTCCGGGAGCAGCGCCTATACCGCCAGTACGGGGGAGCAACACGCCAAAATCGCTGACCCTGAACTCACCCCATCAGCGCGCATACTGCGGGAGATGCGCGAACAGGACCTGCCGTTTTTCCGCCTGGCCATGGCCTACAGCACGCAATGGGCGAGTTATTTCCGCGAGCGCAAGCTACCGGCCGAGTTACAGGCCGCTTTCGAAGCCGAGACCATCCGCTCACTGCAGGCCCAAAGTGACATTGAAGCGGCTGACAAGATCAGTTTTGAGGAATACCTGGCCAATTACTTCAAGCAGTACGAGGCGCTTTAAGAGGCCCACCCGGCATGAATTTCCTGGCGCATTTCCAGCTGGCCTGGCCCGATGAGGGCCTGGTGGCCGGGGGGCTGGAGGGGGATTTCTACAAGGGTAGGCTGTGCGGTCAACTGCCGGGCAATATCGAGCGGGGCGTTCGCCTGCATCGCGCCATAGACGCGTTCACCGACAACCATCCCGTCATTGCCCAGCTGCGCCGGGACTTTCCCCCGACCCTGCGCCGCTACGCCGGCATACTGATAGATCTCAGCTTTGACCACTACCTGAGCCTGCACTGGGAAAAATTTGTCGATATCCCCCTGCAGGAATTCAATGAGCAAGTGTATCGCCTGCTCCTGGCCCAGCAGCAACAGCTCAGTACCGGCTCCCGGACCATGCTGGCTCGACTGGTAGAACACGATATACTCGGCCTTTACATAAGCTGGGACACCGTGCCCGCCAGCGCCGAACGCATCGGTCGCCGATTCAGCCGCGGCAATCCATTTGTCGGGGTCGATGAACAGCTCTCCCCTGCCCGGCAGCTCCTGGAACAGGCTTTCCTGGACTTCTACCCACAGTTACAGCGCTTCAGCGAGGAGCAGGAGCGGCAATTGAACCCTGGCACTGCATCGCTGTCGGACGTTGCACTGGAGCCCAAAAGCCCCTAACGTAACGGCCTGCAACCACCCAAACCCATTGCCGAGGAAGCTACACCCATGCTGCAATCCCTGTCCCCACGACTGGTCTTTATCGGCCTGGTGCTGGTTGCGATATTTTCGATGGCCTTTGCCCGTTTCTACCTGCAGGAGTACCTGGGTCTTTCCGCCTGCCCGCTGTGCATGACCCAGCGCCTGTTTGTGGTGCTGTGCGGCGGCTTCGCCCTGCTCGGAGCGGTGCACAATCCCGTTGGCCTGGGCCGACGGGTCTATGGCCTGCTGTGCGCATTGGCTGCCATCGGCGGTGGTGCGGTGGCGGCGCGCCACGTTTGGCTGCAGCACTTGCCCGAAGACCAGGTTCCGGCCTGCGGACCCAGCCTCGAGTACATGCTCGACACCCTGCCTTTCAGGGACACCCTGAGCCTCGTGCTGATGGGCGATGGCAACTGCGCCGACATCTCCTGGACCGTGCTGGGCTTGAGCATTCCCGAGCAGACGCTGATCCTGTTTAGCGTGCTGGCGCTGGTCAGTCTCTGGCAAATGGCGCGCAGCTATACCCCTGGCCACCGTGACGGCCAGGTTTGATGTATCTGTCTTTGTCTAACCGAAGGAACTCCCATGCCCCACCGCAGCAGTAATCCGCAACAGCAATTCCAGGCAGTAGAGGATCTCCTGACCCGCTGGCTGAAGGAGAGGCGCAGTTTACTGGGCAGGTATACCGAAATAGCGGTGGCGCTGGACAGCGTCATGGAAGGCCAGGGAGGAAACACCAGCCTTGGCACCCGCCAGAAGGCCTTGTGTGAAGTACTGGTGGATTACATCTCTGCCGGGCATTTCGAGGTATTTAACGAACTGCTCAGCGAGGCCGAAAGCTTTGCCGATGGCAGCAGTGAGCTCGCCGCCAGGCTGATGCCCGCCATTGGCGACACCACCGAGGTCATTCTGGCCTACGAGGAAAAATATGGCTCCGGGACTAATTACCCGGACACCCTGAAGCGCGACCTGTCGTCGCTGGGAGAACTACTGGAATCGAGATTTGTGTTGGAAGACCAGCTGATTGCCGGCCTCCACAACAGGCATCGGCGCCTGGTAGAAACCCAGGCGCCCGGGGGGACGACCTAGTCTTCCATCGCCTCGACTTCAACCTCGGCGTTTGGGTCCACAATAGCTATCAGCTCAACTTCAAACACCAGCGCAGCGTTGGGTCCGATAATCTGGCCCGCGCCGCCGGGGCCATAGCCCAGCTCGGGTGGGATAACGATTTTCCACTTGGATCCCACTGGCATCAGTTGCAGGGCCTCAGTCCAGCCCGGGATGACCTGGCTCACACCGAAAGACACTGTCTCGCCACGTGAGTAGGAAGAATCAAACTCGGTACCGTCTATCAAGGTGCCGGCATAGTGAACTTCTACCGTGTCATCGGGACCGGGAACAGGACCCTCGCCAACCGTGATGATTTCATACTGCAGACCTGAATCGGTAACAGTGACACCTTCGCGGGCTGCATTTTCGGCCAGGAAAGCCACTGCAGCCGCCTGGTTAACTTCAGCCAGGGCTGCCTGGGCCGCCTGCTGCTCAGCCGCGGCCTTTTCCTGGTAGGCCTGCATCTCCGCCGTAATTTCTTCCTGGGTCAGGCGAGGATCCTTGCCTTCCATCGCATCGCGCAAGCCAGCGCTGAACGCGTCCACGTCCATGGGCACGCCATCGGTTACCATGCGCTGGCCGAGTCCGAAGGCGATACCGTAGCTCAGGCGCTGCTCGGAGGTAGCCAGTTCAAGAACGGCGGGAGCAGCGGCTTCAGGGGCTGCAGGGGGAGTCTGTTGGTTACAGGCTTGCAAGGCGACAACGCCAACCAGAGCAAGCGGCAATGCATACTTCTTCATAAACTTTTTCCAATGTTAGAAACGGGAATTTTCGCGGATACTCGTGTCTAGGCGAGGCTTCGCTGGCGGGGATCAAACGAAACCCCTGTCTGCGTCAGTGCATGCCAGGCACTCGCTTGCCTGTACCGGACCAGCATTTCGCAGTTCGCCATCTTACTATCCACTCAGCCGGTGCGCTACCCCCTGCCCGGTGAACCCGGTCTGGCCCGGTAAGCCCCGTGCGGGTAGAATCCGCGTCCTCATGATCATATTACGCGATATCAGCCTACGTCGGGGCAGCAAGCTACTGCTACACGATGCCAACGTGACTATTCAGCCCGGCCAACGCCTGGCCTTGATAGGCGCCAACGGCTGCGGTAAATCCAGCCTGTTTTCGCTGTTACTGGGCCAGTTGGGGGCTGATAGCGGCGACATCCAGGGCATGGGCAAATTGCGCCTGTCCCATATGGCGCAGGAAACCCACGCCTCGGCGATGCCCGCCGGGGAGTATGTGTGGCGCGGCGATCACCGGCTTGCCACCTTACAGGACCAGTTGCAGCGCCTGGAGCGGGCCGGGGATTTCGACGCCGCCGCCCTGGTCCACAGCCAGCTGGAAGAAATTGACGGCTACAGCGCCGAACGCCGCTCAGCGCGCCTATTACAGGGACTGGGATTTGAGGAGGATGCTCCCACCCGCCCAATGAGTGACTTTTCCGGTGGCTGGAGGATTCGCCTCAACCTGGCGCGAGCACTGATGACCCCTTCAGATGTGCTGCTATTGGACGAGCCCACCAACCACCTCGACCTCGACGCCACCCTGTGGTTGCAACAATGGCTGCAGCAGTATCCAGGCACCCTGCTGATGATCTCCCACGACCGGGATTTCATCGATGGCACTTGCGAGCGCATCCTCCACATTGAGCAACAGCAACTGCAGGCCTACAAAGGCAACTATTCGGATTTCGAGCAACAACGGGCCGAGCGCCTGGCCAACCAGCAGGCCAGTTATGAGAAGCAGCAACGGCGGGTGGCTGAGATTGACGATTTCGTGCGCCGCTTCCGCTACAAGGCCACCAAGGCCAAGCAGGCCCAGAGCCGTCTCAAAGAGCTGGAGCGGATGCAAACCCTTGCCCCGGCTCACCTGGACTCCCCCTTTGATTTTCACTTCCTGCCCCCCGCCAGGACCAGCGATCCCTTGCTCCGCCTGGATGAAGCTGCCCTGGGTTACGGGGACAAGCCAGTATTATCAGGCGTGGAGCTACATCTGCGCCCGGGCAGTCGCTACGGGCTGCTGGGCAAGAATGGGGCGGGAAAATCAACCCTGCTGAAAAGCCTGATAGGGCGGCTACCGCTGCTGGCGGGGACCCGGATTGCGGGGGAACACTGCCAGGTAGGCTACTTTGACCAGCAGCAGCTCGAAGTCCTGGACATGCAGGCCAGCGCGGCCCTGCATATCCAGCGCCTGAGCCCAGAAGCCCGGGAGCAGGACATCCTCAATTTCCTGGGGGGCTTTAATTTCCGTGGCGATGCCGCCACCAGTCCGGTCGCGCCATTCTCAGGCGGTGAGAAAGCCCGCCTCGCCCTGGCCATGGTGGTCTGGCAACGTCCCAACCTGCTGGTACTGGATGAGCCCACCAACCACCTGGACCTGGAAATGCGCCACGCCATGGAAATCGCCCTGCAGGCTTACGAGGGTGCACTCATCCTGGTGAGCCACGACCGGCACATGTTGCGCAACACCGTCGACGAGTTGCTGCTGGTTCACGACGGCCGGGTTGAGCGCTACGCAGACGACCTGGAAGGCTACGAGCGATGGATACTGTCCAGCTACAAACAGGTGGACAAGCCCGACAACCAGCCGGCGGACACGTCGCGCAAGGACAAGCGCCAGCAGGCCGCCGCCGAGCGGGAAAAGCTCCGCCCGCTAAAAAAGACCATCGACAAACTGGAAGCGGCCATGGCAAAGCTGGAGACAGAACAGGCCCGGGTGCAGGCCTCGCTGGCGGACCCCGATATCTACGGCAGCGCACGCCGTGACGAACTGGCCGCATTACTGAAACGTGAAGGCGAACTCAAGGCGCAGGCCGAGCAGCTCGAGGAAAGCTGGTTCGAGCAGCAGCAGGCGCTGGAAGAACTGGGCAACCCATAACAGTGGGGCTGCGGAGGTCCTGCCCTGCCCGTGCTACTGCCTGCCTGACACTGCCGTCAACAGCTGCAGCTTTTGCTCCCGGCTTAACTGCTTTATCGCCGCCTCACGCTGCTGGGCGACACTGCGATCCGCTGCCGATTCTGACCACAGCAGCCTGACCGGGCGGCGGCCGCTGGTGTACTTTGGGCCACCGGCGAGCTCCCCGTTATGCTGGCGCAGGCGCCGCTGCAGGTCGCGGGCCACACCGGTATAGAGGCTGCCATCCGCACAAGCCAGTATGTATACGCACCAGGCGCCAGACACCGGGCAGCACTCCGGCATACGACTAGCCCCGCACCCAGCGATGGTAGCGCTCGACCCAGCCCAGCAGTTTTTCCGGCTTGCGGGCCTTGCGCCATTCGCTGGCCAGGAACTTGTTGCCCTCGCTCAAGGTGGGGTAGATATGGATCGTGGCAAGGATCTTGTTGAGGCCGATGCCGTGCTTCATCGACAGCACAAACTCGTTGATCAACTCCGCCGCATGATAGCCAACCACCGTGGCGCCGAGGATGCGATCACGCCCGGGTTCGGTCAGCACCTTGACGAAACCGCGGGCCTCGCCGTCGGCGATGGCCCGGTCCAGGTCGTCCAGGTCATAACGGGTCACCTCATAGGCGACTCCCGCAGCCATCGCGTCCTGCTCGTTCATGCCCACCCGCGCCACTTCCGGGTCGGTAAAAGTGGCCCAGGGCACTATGGAGTAATCCACCTTGAACTTGCGGAACCGGCCAAACAAGGCGTTGACCGCGGCATACCAGGCCTGGTGACTGGCCATATGGGTAAACATATAAGGCCCTGCCACATCACCGCAGGCATAAATCGTGGGTACTGCCGTGCGCAGGTGTTCATTTACCTGGATCGTACCGGTCCTGGTCAGGCCGATACCCAGTTGCTCCAGTCCCAGACCCTCCACGTTGGTGGTGCGCCCCACTGCCAGTAAAACCCGATCAAAGCTGATCTCACGCTCACCATCGACAGTATTGAACAGGCAGTGCTGCCCGCTGCCGTCGGCCCGAAAGCGGCTCGGCTCATGAAGCGTCAGCACTTCCATGCCCTGGGCGCGAAACGCCTCCAGCACCAACGCGGAAACTTCAGCATCCTCCCGCGGCTGCACCGCCTCAGCGTGGGTGGCCAGCGTTACCCGGGTACCGAGCCGGGAAAAAGCCTGGGCCAGCTCGCAACCGATAGGCCCGGCTCCCAGCACCAGCAAGCGGGCCGGAGCCTCGCGAATATCCCAAACCGAATCCGAAGTCAGGTAATCCAGTTCCTCAAGGCCCGGGATATCCGGCACTCGCGGGCGTGCACCGCTGGCAATGATGATATTGCGGGCGCTGATCCTGCTCCCGTTAACCTCAACTTCCCAGGGTGACAGGATGCGGGCATCACCCTGGACACAATCCACCCCGAGCGAGGTAAATCGCTCGACCGAGTCATGCGGCTCGATCGTCTTCACTATCGACTGCACCCGCTCCATCACCCGGCGAAAATTAACCTGCACCGACATGGGCTCCAGCCCGAATTCCGGTGCCCGGCGAGCGTAATCGGCAATCCGCGCGGAGCGAATCAAGGCCTTGCTGGGCACGCAGCCTGTGTTCAGACAATCGCCGCCCATACGATGGCGCTCGATCAGGGTGACTTTAGCCTTTACCGTGGCCGCGATAAGCGCCGCCACCAGGCCCGCCGAACCGGCCCCGATCACCACGACATTGGTATCGAAACTCGCCGGGCGGGTATACGCTCGCATCAGGCGCCTGGACTGCAGGTAGCCCAGCGCCCACTTAGCCAGCAGCGGGAACACCGCGAGCAATACAAACGAGCCCAGCAGTCCCGGCGAAATAATGCCCGATGCCGACTCCAGCTGCCCCAGCTGGGTACCCGCGTTCACATACACCACAGTCGCGGGCAGCATGCCCAGCTGCGAAACCCAGTAATACCGCCAGGGCTTGATCGGCAGCAAGCCCATCAGCAGGTTGATGACGAAGAAGGGGAAAATGGGTACCAGACGCAGGGAGAACAGGTAGAAGGCGCCGTCTTTCTCAAAACCCGAGTTAAATGCGGCCAGTTGCCGCCCGAACCTGCCTTGCACCCAGTCACGCAGCAGCAGCCGTGACACCAGAAAAGCCAGCGTCGCGCCGATGCTACTGGCAAAAGACACCAGCACCAGCCCGTACCAGAACCCGAACAGCGCGCCACCAGCGAGGGTCATTATCGCCGCGCCGGGCACAGACAGGCCCGTCACCACAACATATATAGCGAAGTATATGAGGCCAGCCATTATCGGGTTGTCGCTATACCAGCTGCGCAGCGCCCCGATCTCCTCCTGCAATACCGCAAGCTGCAGGTAATTACCCAGCCCAAAATAAAACCAGCTGGCGATCGCGGCGGCAATTACAGCTAGGATGATCAGCTTTTTGATAGACAAGATTGGTTCACCTGCGTTTTTGTTGTCAGTTTATATGGATTTGACGAGCCTACTCCTACCTTTGGGACAAGACTACTTGGCTGTGGTTCTAAATATTTCGATGAACTCGGCTGGCAACATATATCGCCGCGAAATATGGGCATACCCAAAAACTCTAGCCGTACGCTTGTGCCGCCTTATTGCGGTGGTATGATTGCCACCTCAAAATATCCCGGCGTCAAGCGCCGTAAGCCAACCGGAGAACAGCATGAGCGACAACATCGTACACGTCAGCGACGCCACCTTTGACGCCGAAGTACTCAATTCCGATATCCCCGTACTGGTGGATTTCTGGGCAGAATGGTGCGGCCCCTGCAAAATGATTGCGCCGGTACTGGACGAAATTGCGGCCGAATACGTTGGCAAGCTCAAGATCTGCAAAGTGGATGTGGACGCCAATCCTGATATACCACCAAAATTCGGTATCCGCGGCATCCCAACCCTGATCGTATTCAAAGGCGGCAATGCCGAGGCTACCAAAGTAGGCGCCCTGTCCAAGACTCAACTCACCGAGTTTATCCAGGAAGTCGTCTAGATTATTGCCAGCCCGGGGCAGCCCGGGCTCGGCCCTCACCCAGCTTGTTCTTTATCCGCAAAAAGCGGTAGACGCTACCCAAAGGGCATGCTACCTTTCGTTTCGTCGCACATCCTCGTGCCACAATAATAACTCTGTCGTTCAATTTACTTAAAAGCTCTACGCGTTGGCGTCGCCAACTTGTTTCTACCTACACGCTGTTTCATCCCCCAAACTCAACTCATCTGTAAATCCTCTATGAATCTTACTGACCTAAAGACCAAACCGACCCAGGAACTCATCGATCTCGCCAAGGAGATGGGTCTTGATAACATGGCTCGCTCGCGCAAGCAGGACATCATCTTTGCGATTCTGAAGCGTCACGCCAAGAGCGGTGAGGACATCTATGGTGATGGGGTGCTTGAAATTTTGCAGGACGGCTTTGGCTTCCTGCGCTCGGCAGACAGCTCTTACCTTGCCGGCCCGGATGATATCTACGTATCCCCCAGCCAAATTCGCCGCTTTAACCTGCGTACGGGTGACACCATTTCCGGCAAGATTCGCCCGCCGAAGGACAGCGAGCGCTATTTCGCCCTGCTGAAGGTAGACGAGGTTAACCTCGACCGGCCGGAGAACTCCAAGCACAAGATCCTGTTCGAGAACCTGACACCGCTGTTCCCGACCCAGCGACTGACCCTGGAGACCGGCAACGGTAGCAGCGAAGACCTGACCGGTCGCATCATCGACCTGGTGGCCCCCATCGGCAAGGGCGCTCGCGGTCTGCTGGTAGCGCCGCCCAAGGCCGGTAAAACCATCATGATGCAGAACATCGCCCAGGCGATCATCACCAACAACCCCGAGTGTTACATCATCGTATTGCTGATTGATGAACGGCCCGAGGAAGTCACCGAAATGCAACGCTCGGTCGGCAGACGCGGCGCTGAAGTGGTGGCCTCAACCTTTGACGAACCGCCCTCACGCCACGTACAGGTGGCCGACATGGTCATCGAGAAAGCCAAGCGCCTGGTAGAGCATAAAAAGGATGTGATCATCCTGCTGGACTCCATCACCCGCCTGGCGCGCGCCTTCAATACCGTGATCCCCAGTTCCGGCAAGGTGCTGACCGGTGGTGTCGATGCTCACGCCCTGGAGCGCCCCAAGCGCTTCTTCGGTGCAGCCCGTAATATCGAGGAAGGGGGCAGCCTGACCATTATCGCCACCGCCCTGGTGGATACCGGCTCGAAGATGGATGAAGTGATCTACGAGGAGTTCAAGGGCACCGGTAATATGGAATTGCACCTGGATCGGAAGGTGGCAGAAAAGCGTGTTTACCCCGCTATTAACATTCGGCGCTCCGGCACCCGGCGCGAGGAACTGCTTACCGCCGAGGATGAACTGCAGCGTATGTGGATCCTGCGCAAACTGCTGCACGGCATGGAAGATCTCGCCGCCATCGAATTCCTGTCTGACAAACTCAAGGACACCAAGACCAACGACGAGTTCTTTATGTCTATGAAGCGCAAATAAAGCGCGGCTCACACACGCCCCTGCACGTGAAATACACTGATCTACGAGATTTTATCGCCGCGCTCGAGCAGCGCGGTGAGCTGGTTCGTATCAGCACTGAGGTCGATCCCGCCCTCGAGATGACCGAGATTGCCGATCGCACCCTGCGCGGTGGCGGACCGGCACTGCTGTTCGAAAACCCCAAAGGCTATTCAACCCCGGTACTGGTCAACCTGTTCGGTACTGAGCAGCGGGTGGCACTGGGCATGGGCCAGGAACATGTTTCGGCCCTGCGCGAAGTCGGTGAACTGTTGGCCTACCTGCGCCAGCCCGACCCACCCAAGGGCGTACGCGAGGCACTGGACATGGCTCCGGTGCTGAAGAAAGTGCTGCACATGGGCCCCAAAACCGTGCGCAACCCGGCCTGCCAGTATCACGCCAGGCAGGGCGACGAGGTAGATCTTTACCAACTCCCCATCCAGACCTGCTGGCCCGGGGACGCCGGGCCGCTGGTCACCTGGCCGCTGGTTATCACCCGGGGCCCAAACAAAGAGCGCCAAAACCTGGGTATTTACCGCATGCAGCTGATCGGCCGCAACAAGCTGATCATGCGCTGGTTGTCGCATCGTGGCGGAGCCCTTGATTTCAGGGATTGGCAACTGCAACACCCGGGTAAACGCTACCCGGTAGCCCTGGCCCTTGGCGCAGACCCGGCAACGACGCTGGCGGCGGTGACGCCAATCCCCGACGGTATATCCGAATACGCGTTTGCCGGCCTGCTGCGCGGCAGCAAGACCGAGGTGGCCGAATGTTTTACGCCCCTGTGTCGCGAGCACGGCCTCATGGTGCCTGCCACCGCCGAGTACGTACTCGAAGGCTACCTGGAACCGGGGGAAATGGCCGATGAGGGACCCTTTGGCGACCATACCGGATACTACAATGAAGTAGAGCGCTTTCCGGTGTTCACCGTCGAGGCAATCACCCACCGTGAATCGCCCATCTACCACAGCACCTACACCGGGCGGCCGCCGGATGAGCCGGCGATACTGGGCGTGGCCCTGAACGAGGTATTCGTACCCCTGCTGCGCAAGCAGTTTCCTGAAATTGTCGACTTCTACCTGCCACCCGAGGGCTGCTCCTACCGGATGGCAGTCGTCACCATGCGCAAGGAATACCCCGGCCATGCCAAGCGGGTAATGCTGGGGGTGTGGTCATTCCTGCGCCAGTTCATGTACACCAAATTTATTATCGTCACCGACGAGGACGTCAACGCCAGGGACTGGAAAGATGTAATCTGGGCGATGACCACCCGTATGGACCCGCGCCGTGACAGCGTGTTCATCGACAACACACCGATTGACTACCTCGACTTTGCCTCGCCGGTAGCAGGACTGGGTTCCAAGGTGGGCTTTGACGCCACCAACAAATGGCCCGGGGAAACAGACAGGGAGTGGGGGCAACCCATTGCCATGGACGCCGCAGTCAAGCAGCGCGTGGACGACATCTGGGACCAGCTGGGCATCAAGCTGGGCAACCCCGGCCCGGCACAGGCGGACTCAGGAACGGGCAAGTAGCTTCTGAGGCAACATCTTGTCAGGCATCGGCAGCTCAGGCAGCTGTTTCTCGTGCAACATCAAGCCCTCGCGGTAATAGGCAGCGGCCGCCCTGGCCTCGCCCAGCCCGTTGAGCAGACGTCCCAGCTCGGCGCAGGTCTCGGCGCTGCGTTCGACCCGGTAACTGCTTTCAAAATAGTCCCGCGCCTTGCCCCACAGCTTATTCCGGGCGCACAAACGGCCCAGGCACAATAGCAACTGCGCATCCTGCGGGTGCGCTGACAACCAGCTCTCAGCCCGGGCCAGTTGCCGCGGGATATTGTCGCTTTTCACATAGCCGTAAAGACACGCTAATTGTGGATCCCAACGCTGTTTCAGCTCTCGCAAAATGACCTTCTCAGCCTCACCAAAGCTCTCGAGCCTGACCAGCAGGCTGACATACAACGTGATCATGGCCTGGTCATGTTTAAGCTCGGCGGGCATTTTTTGCCAACTGGCGCGCAATTTCTCAGCTGCAGCGGCATCCACCGACGTGGCGACTTTCTGTAACAGATGCACATGCACGTCCCGTTCCAGTTGCAACAGCTCATCGGCAGGTAAAGCACTGCTCTTTTTCAGCACCGGCAGTAACTCGGCCAGACCAGCCCAGTCGCCGAGCCCCACGTAGGCCTGGCGCAACAAATCCGGCACCACCGGGTAACGTGCACCAAGCTTGCTAATATCCTTGAGGGCCCCCAATGCCTGCTCATACTCTCCGGCCTCTAATCGTAACCGGGCCCGGGCAATAGCCACGGTAACGCCGGCTGCCGGCTCAGCATCTGCGGCAGCGGCCAGGTATTCCCGGGTCTTTTCAGGCTCGCCCAGTTGTTGGCTGGCCCGTGCCGCCAACAGGTAATTAGCCAGTCCGGCATCATTGTTGCGTGCACCGCGCAACAACTGCCGTCGGCCCTTGGCCCAGTGGCCTTCACTGAAACTGACCAACCCACGGTTAGTGAGGCGGCCGGCGGCGCGACTGCGACGGGAGCCCAGCCAACTCGCCAGGGATTGCTGGCCGCCCAACAGCTTGCGGATCAAGGCAATGGCGAAATACAGCACCATGGTGGCCAGCATTAACAACACCAGGCCCACCCACAGGCTACTTTCCAGGGTGTAATTCCCATAGGTCAGCAGCAGGTAACCGGGGTCGGTTTCGATCAGTGCGACCACGCCGATACCGAGCAGCAGCGCGACCAGGATCAGGGCAAATAGTTTGCGCATGGCTTACTCAACGCCTCCCTGCTGGGTTCGCTGCTCAAGCGCAGCCTCCAGGGCCCGCAGTGAGCGCGAGATATCCGGCAGTTGCACCGCGATAGTCAGCCCGTCCAACTGCTGAATCTCCCTGGCCATGGCCTGGGCGGCGCTTTCATCCGATTTGGAAAATTGCTCCACCCAGTGCAGTGAGCGTTCAAGGCTCTCCCGATACAGGGTCTGGTTGCGCGACAGCAGGGCCACCTGTGCCTGCTCCAGCAGCATACGCAGATTCTGGCGCACCAGCCCTTCCCACTGGGGATCCATCAGCGCCTGCATGGGCACATCGCGACGGCGAATAATAATGTAGGAAGAAAGCTTGGCCAGTGCGGCCTCATAACCCTGGTGTAAACGCGCCTGCCAGGTATCTGCAGGGGCCGGTGCGGCTGGCTCCGCTCGCGCGGGAAGCTTGAAGATCTCGAGTTTGGCACCCTGCTCGACCAGCGCACTGAGGCGCAGGTAGATACCCTCCACATCCACTTTCGGCGCCGCCCTCACTGCGGCCAGATCAGCGGCGATAGCGGCCCGCACCGGGTGAAAACCCACGTCATCGAGTTGCCTGAGGATGTCGTCGGCACTACTGAGCAAGCCCTGGGCGGCATTCACATCGGCGGCCATGATCAGCCGCTGGTTAGCAAGTCGCAGCAGATATTCCGCCTCTGCCAGCAACCAATCCTGTCGGTCGGTGGCGCTGTAGCGAGCCATTTCAGCACGGAGCTCGTCCAGCTGGGTTTGCAGCAGCGCAATGGATTCAGCAAGGCGCCCGGACTCACCTCCCATGCCGCCCACCTCGGACTTCAGTTCGCCAAGGCCGGCCTGGATATCACTCATACCCGCCCGCAGCTGTTGCTCCAGTGTGGCACTCAGCCCATCCAGTTGGCTGTCGAGATTGACCTGTTCGGCACCGGCTAATTGTTCCAGCTTCAACAATCGCTGGCTCGCAGTGGTTTCTCGCAGCTGCTGCTCGCGCAGCAACCAGGCTCCGCCGGCTGCCAGCACGAGCACCAGTAAAATCGCCAGCCAGGCAACCGGGGATGAACCCTTGCGAGGCCCGGCAGCGGGGCTTTGTTGTGGGGCCTGCCGGGAACCTGCCGGGGTGTCCGCCTGTTGCGCGGGCTGCTGGCCCGACGCCTCGTCGACCACAGCTGTCTCCTGCGCCAGCTGCTCCTGGTTTTTATCCTGTTGCTCACTCACTTGTTATTCTCCCGGGCTGGGTCGCCAGTTGTGCAGGGCCTGCAACATTGCGCCATCCGATGCATTTTCAGCGGTTAACACGTGGTCAAAGCCTGCCTGGTGCGCCTGGTCGGCAACCCGGTCAGACGGCACCAGCAAGGTTATATGTCTAAACTTAGTGGTTTCGGCCGGGCTAAGCAATGCCAGCAGGTTGGCCAGGCCCTCACCGCTGCTGATCATGGCGAGCTCAATCTGCCAGCTCGACAGCTTCTGGGCCAACTCACCCGGCTGCATGGCCGGACAGCGCCGGCGATAACATGCCAGCTCCGCCACCCGGGCACCACGCTGCCCCAGCATACGGGCCAGGGTATCTCGGCCCCCCTCGCCCTTGACGATCAACACCCGCTGCGCCGCCACGTCCTGCAGCTGCGGCAGCGCCAGCAAAGCCTCGCTGGTCATCGGTGATGCCGGGGTCAAGGCGTTAATACCGTGCTCTGCCAACAGTGCCGCCGTTGCATCGCCGATAGCGTACCAGTTCAGGCCTACTGGCAACTGCGGCCAGATCATCTCGATCCAGTGCATGCCAAAACGCACAGCATTACCGCTGATAAAAATGACGTGCTGGTAGTGGTCCAGATCAAGAATCAATGCCCTTTGCTCGGCCCTGAGATCTTCCACCGGCTGCAATTCGAGCAAGGGCAGGCTGTATGCCGTGTAGCCGGCATCTGCCACCGCCGCGGACAATTGCTGCGCTTGCCCGCTGGGACGTGTGACCAATACGGCGGGGCTAGCGACCATAGACCTCGGCCAGAATGGCTGCCGCACCCTGGGCCAGCAAGTCCTCGGCCACGCGAACCCCGAGGCTCTGCGCTGCATTGATCGGAGCTTCGGACTCGGCGCGCAGGATGAGTGAGCCGTCGGGTTTACCCACCAGGCCGCGCAGGCGCAAACTATTGCCGTTGTCGATGTGCTGCGCGTAACAGGCAATCGGCACCTGGCAGCCCCCCTGCAAGCGGTGGTTGAGAGCTCGCTCGGCAGTGACCCGTTGCGCGGTAGGTTCATGGTGCAGGGTTTTCAGCAAGGCCAACACCTGTGGGTCGTCACTGCGCAACTCAATCCCTACCGCGCCCTGCCCGCCCGCAGGTAGCGAATCCTCCACGGCGATGGACTGGCGGATTCGCGAGGCCATTCCCAGCCGGATCAGGCCGGCACTGGCCAGGATGATAGCGTCATACTCGCCTTCATCGAGCTTGCGCAGGCGCGTGTTGACATTGCCGCGCAGGAATTTCACCTCCAGGTCCGGCCGACGGGCCCGCAACTGGCACTCTCGACGCAAACTGGAAGTGCCTACCACTGCCCCCTGCGGTAATTGTTCAAACCCGCTATAAAGGTTGCTGACAAAGGCATCCGAGGGGTCTTCGCGCTGGCAGATCACCCCCAGGGCCAGGCCCTCGGGAAAATCCATTGGCACGTCCTTCATGGAATGCACTGCGATATCGGCGCTGCGATCAAGCAGTGCCGTTTCCAGCTCTTTGACAAACAGGCCCTTGCCACCCACCTTTGCCAGCGGGACATCCAGTAACTGGTCACCACGGGAGGTCATCCCCAGCAATTCCACCTGCAGCTGCGGATGGGCTCTGCGCAGACTGGCCTGCACAAATTCGGCCTGCCACAGGGCAAGTGGGCTCTCGCGGGTAGCGATGGTCAGTGTGGTCAACATGTTGGGGCTTCCCTGGCGAATCAGCGGGCAATGATACCAGCCCAAACAGCCGCCAGCGATAACTGCGGCAGGCGTTCCTGCGGCAGGCGTTCCTGCGGCAGGCGATTAACCGGCAAGCAAACGCTGTTTCACGCTTGCCAGGTGACGCCGGCTGACCTGCGGCCGCTCACTCACCCCCTCCAGTACAACCTGCCAGGCACCACCCTCATCGCGCTGCAAGCGGGTAATGTAGGCGCGCGCTACCAGCGCATTGCGATGCACGCGCACAAAGCGATCTCCAAACTCCTGCTCAAGCTCCTTGAGCGTGTCGGGAATCAGTAACTGGCGACCCGGGCTGATGGCAGTGACATATTTTTGCTCTGCCAGCAGGCAGCGTACCTCTGCGACCGGCAGGGTTTCGACCCCGCGATGCGTATGACTGACCAGCAGGGCGCGCGGACCTTCACCATCATCGCTCCCGGCTGGATCACCTGCGGCACCGCCCTGCGCAGTGCTATCGCGTGCCTCAAGGGCAGCCAGTTGCACGCGGTTAACCCGCCCGGCATCGGCCAGCGCTTTTGCCAACTCGGTTTCGCGCACAGGCTTGAGCAGGTAGGCCACTGCCTGGTGCCGGAGCGCCTGCAGGGCGTATTCATCGTAGGCAGTGCAGAAAATAATAGCGGGAGGCTGCTCCAGCTCGGCCAGTCGTGCAGCAATTTCAATACCGTCCATGCCCGGCATACTAATATCAAGTAGCAGTAAGTCGGGCATGTGCTGCTGCACCAGCTTCAAGGCCTGTGCGCCATCGGCCGCCTGCCAGGATTGCCCCTGGGGCTGCAACTTATGCAGCAGACGCAGCAGTCGCTCCCTCGCCAGCACCTCATCGTCGACTACAAGGACTTTCATCGACCATCACCTGCCGGGTAAGAAAGCTCTACCCGGTACAAGTCCCCTTCCCGACTGGCGGCCATATGGGCAGCACTACCAAACAAGGCCTGCAGGCGCTGATCAATATTGGCCAGGGCCATGTGATGTCCTCCCTGCCGCGCAGGCTGTTTTGGCAGCGGATTTTCCACGCACACCCGGATACTCCCGGCGTCCTGATGCACACTGACGCGCACCGTGCCGCCATCGGGCAACTGCGAAACACCGTGATAAACCGCGTTCTCCACCAGTGGCTGCAGTAGCAGGCTGGGCATCGGGGTTTCCCCCAGCCCCTCGGCCACCTGCCAGTCAATCTGCAGGCGATCGCCCAGGCGCAACTGCTCGATACCCAGGTACAACTCGCACAAACGCAGCTCATCTGCCACTGTAGTGACGCGCTGACTCTCCTGCAGGCTGTCCCTGAACAATTCAGACAAATCCTCTACCGCCCGCTCAGCCGCCTCGGGGCGGGAGGTGATCAGGCTGGCAATACTGTTAAGGGTGTTGAACAGGAAATGCGGGCGAATACGCGCCCGCAATGAATCCAGCCTGGCCTGCAGCTCCAGCTGTTCCTGCAGACGCAGCTGCTGTTGCAGGTAAAAATAGCGCAACATGATTCCGGTTAATACCGCGGCCACCAGCAGGTTACGTAACAACCACAGGGGCTCACCACCGTTATCGCCATCACCAAAAAAATCCGGGAGCAGCAGCCAGCCGGCGTAGCTGCTGACGGCAGTTACCACCAGCACTGTGGCCAGGCAACCGGCAGTCACCAGAGGTAGACTGGCATTGGCCAGAAGCCGACGCAGCTGGCAGAGCACGGCCGCGCTGAGCAACACCACCCACTGTACAAACAGCGAACAAATGGCCAGCAAATCCCAATCAAAGCGGGGCAGTGAACTACTGGCCAGGGTAAACACCAGCACCAGCAATTCCACCAGCAAAACCAGCACAAACACGGAGCGCGGCGCGCACAGGTCGGGGATAAATAATTCCCCCGATATCCTGCCGTTAACCGCCGGTGACTTCGGCCCTGAAGGTGACTGCATAAAACGCTCTGCGCTGTTGATAGCTGGTATACTTGCATCCTTGCCTGAGACGAACAAGTGCAAAAAGCCGGGCTCGCACCGCAACAAAGATTAACAGACCAGGAATTCAACTCGAATGAGCAAGCAACAAGACACCAGCAAATTGTGGGGTGGGCGTTTTAGTGAGGCCACCGACAGCTTTGTCCAGCGTTTTACCGCCTCGGTAAATTTCGACCAGCGCATGGCCGCGCAGGATATTGCCGGCTCACTGGCCCACGCAGACATGCTCCGTGCAGTGGGGGTATTGAACGAGGAAGAGTTAGCCCAGATTCAACAGGGGCTCGCCCAGGTCCAGGCTGAAATCGACAAGGGCGAGTTCAACTGGTCTGTGGAACTCGAAGACGTGCACATGAATATCGAATCACGGCTGACCCAGCTGATCGGCGTCACCGGCAAAAAACTGCATACGGGCCGCTCCCGCAACGACCAGGTGGCTACCGATATCCGCCTGTACCTGCGCAGTGCTATCGATGCTATCGCTATTGAGCTGACCCGCCTGCAGCGCGGCACCATCGGACTGGCCGCGTGCAATACCGCCACCATTATGCCGGGCTTCACCCATCTGCAAACTGCCCAGCCGGTGACCTTCGGCCACCACCTCCTGGCCTGGAATGAAATGCTGGAGCGGGACCACGGGCGACTGATGGACTGTCGCGCCCGCCTCAACCAGTCGCCACTGGGCGCCGCAGCACTCGCGGGCACCACCTACCCCATCGACCGCGCGCGCACCGCCGCCGCGCTGGGCTTTGACCGCCCTACAGAAAATTCACTGGATTCTGTGTCGGATCGCGATTTTGCCATCGAGTTTTGCAGCTTCGGCGCACTGTTGATGACCCATCTGTCACGCATGTCAGAAGAGCTGGTGCTGTGGACTTCCGCCCAATTCAACTTTATTGAACTGCCCGATCGCTTCTGCACCGGCTCGTCGATCATGCCCCAGAAAAAGAACCCGGATGTGCCGGAACTGGTGCGCGGCAAGGTGGGCCGGGTCAACGGTCACCTGGTGTCCCTGCTAACCCTGATGAAGAGCCAGCCGCTGGCCTATAACAAGGACAATCAGGAGGACAAGGAGCCGCTATTCGACACCATTGATACCGTCCTCGACTGCCTGCGCGCCTTTGCCGACATGGTCCCGGCCATTGTGCCGCGCAGTGAGCAGATGCGTGAGGCCGCCCGCCGCGGCTTCTCCACCGCCACCGACCTGGCCGACTACCTGGTCCGCCTGGGCCTGCCATTCAGGGATGCCCATGAGGTGGTAGGCAAGGCCGTTGCCCACGGGGTCGAGTGCAACACCGATCTTGCGGATATGTCTCTGGCCACGCTGCAGGGCTTTTGCGCAGATATTGGCGAGGAGGTATTTGAGGTGCTTACCCTGGAAGGCTCAGTAGCGGCGCGCGACCACCTGGGTGGCACCGCGCCCGGACAGGTAGCAGCCGCCGCCAAACGGGCACTGGCTCGATTGGATACCCGCGCCCGGTAAATAAATCCTGCGCAGGCCGCGCCGCCCTGCTGCTCTAGCGGCCCCGGTAGCGCAAGCTGGCCTGAAAAGTGATATCCGCCGCTGTTTCCACGAGGATGTCTTCCACCACGCTCACATCCACCGACCAGCCCGGGCTAAATCGCCAGCGCGCACCCACGCTGAACATGGCCGCGTCATCACCCAGCGCCGTAAAATTACTGGAAGTGGGCGCCGCGTGACTGTCGATCTGGGCGAGCAGGGACCAGCGCTGCGATAGCATCCAGTCCAGCGACAGCCCCGCAAACCACAGATCCTGCTCCTGGATGCCCTCCAGCAGATCGCTGTCCCCAGCGTGTAAATAGCCCACCTGGCCATGCCAGTACAGTGGCAGATCCGACAGATGCGCGCCGGAGAATCGCAGTCCGGCAAAGACGTCGTCGCCACCGCTGCCCAGGAAATCATCGTCGTCACCACTGGCAAATTTGTAGCCCACCAGCAGGCTGACCGCAGAGTGATCGCGACGGTAAAAAGCATAGTCCAGCGACAGACTGATATCCCCCAGCCCCGAGGCACTGTCCTGGAGGGAAAAGCCGGCCCCGGCGCGATTGGCATAGCGGTAGTCCAGCAGGTTCCTGGGCACGGATGGGCGACCGCCATCGGGCATTCCCCACACGTCGTGCCAATCGTCGATGAGCTTGTCGAGATCACCACCGCTGATATTCAGCCAGGGCACTTCCAGCTGCACATCCAGGGCATCCAGCAGGCTATAGCGCAGCTCCAGGGCAACCCGCCCGGTCTCGCCATCCAGGTTGAGGAACTCATTTTCACTGGCATCGTTGATGTAATAGTTGGATACGCTGCCGTGCAAAGCCAAGGCAAATTCACCCGCTGGCGCGGTCTGCGCCGAACGCTGGACGGGAAAGCCAAGCAGGCTGGCTACCGGACTGTAATTTTTGACGTACAGGGGCTCCGACATCGGGTCTATAGGTGCGGACTCCACGCTCGCTGCTGCCCGGGCCTGCACCGGACAAACAGCTGCCAGCGATATCAACAGCGCGAGCGCATGCACGCCGCTGGCAAGGCCCACGCGCGCCCGGCTGCGGGTCAACAGGTTGTTGGCTACGTGCATGGCATCCCCATTCGTGCACCTCTGGAAGGACCTGGCAAAAATCCATCATAAGGTCTGCTCGCACCGCTTACTAGCGGGCGGTATAATCCGGCCTTTATTTTGCCGGATGTGAACCATGCCCAAGCTCACCACTATCCTGATCATCGCTGCACTGCAGTTGTTAGGCGGTTGCGGCCAGATGGGACCATTGTACGAGCCTGAGGCCGAGACCACCGGCTCCATCCATACCCAACCCGATGGCCAACTGCCGTCCAGCGTCGCCTGACCGGCGCGGTAGCGAGAGATTCATCCATGGAGAGTTTTCCCTACAGGGACGGCCAACTGTATGCCGAGGCACTGGCGGTCAGTGACATCGTGGCAGCTCACGGCACGCCCTGCTACATCTACTCCCGCGCTGCCCTGGAAGCCGCGTTTGGCGCCTATGAACAGGCGCTTGCAGGCTGCGACCACCTGGTGTGCTATGCGGTAAAAGCCAACTCCAACCTGGCTGTACTCGACGTCCTGGCCCGCAAGGGCGCCGGTTTCGACATCGTATCCCTGGGTGAACTGGAGCGGGTGGTGGCCGCCGGGGGCGATCCCGCCAAAATCGTTTTTTCGGGGGTCGGCAAAACGGCCGTGGAAATGGCCAGGGCCCTGCAGCTGGGTATTCACTGCTTCAACCTGGAGTCCGCTGCCGAACTGGAAGTGCTCAATGAGGTGGCTGGCGGACTTGGCAAGGTGGCCCCGATCTCGGTGCGGGTCAACCCGGATGTTGATGCGCAAACCCATCCCTACATCTCCACCGGGCTGCGGGAGAACAAGTTCGGGGTAAGCATGGCCGACGCCCTGCAGGTCTACCAGCGCGCGGCGAGTCTTCCACACGTGGAAGTGGTCGGGATGGACTGTCATATCGGCTCGCAACTCACCCAGCTCAGCCCGTTCCTGGACGCCCTGCGCCTGCTGTTGTCGATGATCGACGAGCTGGCTGGCAAGGGTATTGCGATTCGCCACCTGGACCTCGGGGGCGGCCTGGGCGTGCGCTATCGGGACGAAGCTCCCCCGGCGGTGAACGACTATATCGCCGCTATCCGTGCTGAACTTGGGTCCCGCCCGCTCAAGCTGATGTTCGAACCCGGCCGCTCCATCGCCGCCAACGCGGGGCTGTTGGTAACCCGGGTGCAGTATCTCAAGCCCACCCCAGACCGCAATTTCGCCCTGGTGGACGCGGCCATGAACGACCTCATCCGGCCCTCCCTGTACCAGGCCTGGATGGATATCCAACCGGTGAAGCAAGCCCGGGCTGGCGAGCGCAAGCGCTGGGATATCGTTGGCCCCGTCTGCGAGACCGGGGATTTTTTGGGCAAGGACCGGGAGCTGGCACTGCAGCAGGGTGACCTGCTGGCCGTTTTCGGCGCGGGGGCCTATGGCTTCACCATGAGCTCCAACTACAACAGCCGCGGCCGCGCCCCTGAAATCATGGTGGACGGCGACCAGGCCTACCTGGTGCGGGCAAGAGAGAGTATCGCTGATATCATGCGATCTGAAACATGCCTGCCAGAGTCACCCGGGCAAGCCCGGTAACCAGCACTAGGACAGCCCGGAATATGCTGCTCAAATTCACCAAAATGCACGGCGCGGGCAATGACTTTGTGGTCATCGACCTGATCAGCCAGCGCTATCGCCTGCGCCCCCAGGATGTGCGCAAGCTGGCCGACCGCCATTTCGGTGTTGGCTGTGACCAGGTGCTGGCAGTGGAAGCCCCCAATAGTCCCGAAGTGGATTTCAGCTACCGCATTTTCAATGCAGATGGTGGCGAGGTCGAGCACTGTGGTAACGGCGCGCGCTGCTTTGCCCGCTTCGTACGCGATAAAAAGCTGACCAGCAAGCGTGTAATCACTGTTCAAACCCTTGCCGGCGTCCTTGAACTGCGGATCCGCAACCGCCAGGACGTGGAAGTCAGCATGGGTATCCCCATTTTCGAGCCGCGCAGCATTCCCTTCACCGCCGATCAGCAGGCTGTCAGCTATCAGCTGGAGCTCGATGGGGATGCGCTGGAAATAGGCTGTCTGTCCATGGGCAATCCGCACGCGGTGTTACAGGTCGAAGACATTGAAAAGGCCCAGGTGGAGCAACTGGGTCCGAAAATTGAAAGCCACAGCGCGTTCCCGAAGCGGGTGAATGTTGGTTTCATGCAGGTGATTTCACCGGAAATAATCAAGCTGCGGGTCTACGAACGCGGTGCAGGCGAGACCCTGGCTTGCGGCACTGGTGCCTGCGCAGCTGTGGTTTATGGGATTGTGCGCGGCTGGCTGCGCGAATCCGTGACAGTTGAGCTACCCGGAGGTAAGCTCTGCGTATCCTGGGCAGGCGCCGGACAGCCCGTGATGATGATCGGACCCACCGAACTGGTGTTCGAGGGAACCATAAAAATCTGAGGCCGCGCCGGGCGTGGCCAAACAGGACCAGGGGAAGCCACCACCATGTCAGCCAGTAAAGAATCCGCGCAGGTCACCGCCAGTGGCCCCATCGAGCTCAACGACGAGATGGTGCAGGAGTACCTGAAAGACAATGGCGACTTCCTCCAGCGCCACCCCGAGATGTTCGATCACCTGCATATCTCCCACGCCTCGGGCAGCGCGGTCTCCCTGGTAGAGAAGCAGGTCAGTGTGCTGCGCGAGCGCAACATCGATATGCGCCACCGGCTCAAGACGCTCACCAACAACGCCCGCGATAATGACAAACTCTATGCGCAGACCCGGGCACTGGTGCTAAAGCTGCTGGAGTCGAACTCCGTCAGCACCCTGGCGCAGGCATTCAACAATGCGATGCACAAGGATTTCGGGGTGGAGCACGCCACCATAATCCTGTTCGGGGATGGGCTTGCAGGTAGCGGCTACCGGGTAGAGAGTGCAGAGGAGGCAAAGAAAGCGGTGGGTTCGCTGATGCGCGGCAGCAAAGCCGTTTGCTGTGCCCTGCGCAAGGAAGAAATGCACTACCTGTTCCCCTCGGGGAAGGTCAGCAACCCGGACATACAGGGCGGCCGCGCCAAGGCCGCCCAGGCAGGCTCGGCAGCCATTATGCCCCTGCCCGGCAACGGGCAGTCGGGACTTATCGCGGTGGGCAGCTCAGACCCCAACTACTACAGCAGTTCGATGGGCACCATGTTCCTGGAGCATATCGCCGATGTCATCGTACGCCTGCTGCCGGGCTTGCAGGCCCTTGCACCGAAGGCCGCGGCCCAGGCCAGCCCCGGGGAGGAGTGATTGTCCATGCATGGCGCCGGCCCGCCGGCATCCGCCATTGAACAGGCCTGCAAAGATTTCCTGAACTACCTGCGCGATGTGCGTCAACTCTCCGCGCACACCCTGGATAACTACCAGCGCGACCTGAGGGGCCTGCAGCGCTTCTGCCAGGACAATGGCAAACACTCCCCGGAGCAATTGGTAGAGGCGGACATCCGCCAGTGGGTCAGCCAGTTGCACCGCCGGGGCCTGGCAGGCAGCAGCATCCAGCGCAGCCTGTCCGCAACCCGCTCATTTTTCAATTACCTGGGCAGGCAGCAGGGTCGGCCACGCAACCCCGCTGCCAGCGTGCAGGCCCCGCGACGGCCCCGCAAGCTGCCCAAGACCCTGGACGCCGACCAGATGAACAAGTATCTGGCCTTCAGCGAGGATTCGGTAACCGCCCGTCGTGACCGGGCCATCGCCGAGCTGTTCTACTCCTCGGGTCTGCGCCTGGCAGAACTGGTTGCCGTAAATATCAACGACATCGACCCCCAGTCAAAGCTCATGACCGTTACCGGTAAGGGCAATAAAACCCGCACCCTGCCGGTAGGGAGCATGGCGCTGAAGGCGATTGCGCGCTGGCTGGAGGTGCGACCACATACGGCGGCGGACACCGATGCCGCCGGCGCCCTGTTCACCAGCAACCGCGGGCAACGCATCAGCGAGCGCAGCATCCAGGCGCGCCTGAAGCTGCAGGGCCGCAAGTCCGGTATGCACCAGGATGTTCACCCGCATATGCTGCGCCATTCTTTTGCCAGCCATATGCTGGAATCCAGCGGCGACCTGCGGGCGGTGCAGGAGCTACTGGGGCACGCCAATATCTCCACCACCCAGATCTACACCCATCTGGACTTCCAGCACCTGGCCAAAGTCTATGACGCCGCCCATCCGCGAGCGAAACGGCGCAAACGGGATTAGCATGGCGATCAAGGTCATCACCTTCGACTTGGACAACACCCTCTGGGATGTGGAGCCCGCCCTGCTGCGAGCCGAGGAAGTCCAGCAGCAATGGCTGCTGCAACACCGCCCGGGAACCGTCGAGCACTACGATCACCAGGCCCTGTGGGAGTTCAAGAAGTCGGTGTGGAAACGCCACCCCCGGTTGCTCCATCACGTCAGCCAGATGCGAATCCAGATGCTCTACGAGTTACAAATTGCCGCCGGCTATCCAGAGCAAGAAGCCAGATCGGGCGCCGAGCAGGCCTTTGAGGTGTTTTTACAGGAGCGCCACAAGGTCACCCTGTATGAAGAAGCGCTGGCTGTACTCGAGCAACTGGCGACCCGTTACACCCTGGGGGCGCTTACCAACGGTAATGCCGATATCTATAAGACCGATGCCGGCGAATATTTCGATTTTGCTTTTCTGGCGGAGGATATCGGCGCCAGCAAACCCCGGCCGGACATGTTCCATGCAGCGCTGGCTCATGCGCAGGTGGAAGCAGGGCAGATCGTGCATGTGGGGGATAACCCCGAGCACGATATCTACGGTGCGCAGGCAGTGGGTATGTATACGATCTGGATGAACCCGGGGCAGCTTGAATGGCCCGGGGGCCAGCCGCCGGACCGGGAAGTTCACAACCTGCAGCAACTACCCCAGGCGATAGCCGGGATCGCAGCGAGGGCTGCTGAGCGCTAACCGGCTAGCGGTGCTCAGATCGCCTGCTCGCCGGTTTCGCCGGTGCGAATCCTGATCACCTGCTCAAGGGCTGACACAAAAATCTTGCCATCGCCGATCTTGCCGCTGTTGGCGGACTTGATAATGGCGTCGATCGCCGCATCAACCTGGTCATCGGCAACAGCGATCTCCAGTTTCGATTTTGGCAGGAAATCCACCACGTACTCAGCCCCCCGATACAGCTCGGTATGACCGCGCTGGCGACCAAAGCCCTTGACCTCGGTGACCGTAATACCCTGCACCCCGATCTCCGACAACGCCGCTCGCACGTCTTCCAGCCGAAATGGCTTGATGATGGCTGTAACCAGTTTCATCCCTGTACGCCCCTGAGAATTTGCGAACCGCTATTATGGAACGGCGCCACAGAATCGCAAGGGCTACCCACAAAAAAGGGGCCCCGAGGGGCCCCATAAAGCACGCATCGTTAAATGCGCCCGCAAAGTGGGTTATGCACCGCTGCCACTGGCACCGACGAACTCGGGGTAGGCTTCCATGCCGCACTCTGACATGTCCACACCCTCGTACTCTTCTTCTTCAGAGACACGGATACCGATAACTGCCTTGAGAATGCCCCATACGATGAAGCTGGTTACGAATACCCAGACGAAGATGGTAGCCGCGCCGATCAACTGGCCGCTGAAGGATGCGCCGCCGTCTTCAGTCAGCGGGTTGGTAACCGGCACCAACAGCAGGCCCAGCAGACCCACGACACCGTGAACAGAAATCGCACCAACAGGATCATCAATCTTCATCTTGTCCAGAGTGATGATGGCGAAGACCACCAATACACCGCCCATGGCACCAAACAATGTGGCTTGCAGGGCAGTGGGGGTGGAAGGCTCGGCGGTGATAGCCACCAGACCAGCCAGGGCGCCGTTCAGGGCCATAGTAAGGTCAGCTTTGCCGAACAAGATACGGGCAACGATCAGCGCCGCAATCAGGCCGCCCGCCGCAGCCGCGTTGGTGTTCATGAACACAATCGCGACCGCATTGGCGCTATCGACGCTGGCAGTGGCCAGCACCGAGCCGCCATTGAAACCGAACCAGCCCATCCACAGGATGAAGGTACCCAGGGTGGCCATCGGCAGGTTGGCACCGGGAATCGGGCGAATGCTGCCGTCAGCGCCATACTTGCCCTTGCGAGCGCCCAGCAGCAATACACCAGCCAGGGCAGCAGAAGCGCCGGCCATGTGCACAATACCGGAGCCGGCAAAGTCGGAAAATCCAAGATCACCCAGGGTGTACAAACCAAATACCGAGGCACCGCCCCAGGTCCAGGCGCCTTCCATCGGGTAGATAAAACCGGTCATGACAACGGCGAAGGCCAGGAAGGCCCACAACTTCATGCGCTCGGCAACCGCACCGGAGACGATCGACATGGCGGTGGCAACAAATACCACCTGGAAGAAGAAATCTGCCGAGGGCGCATAGGTCGCCGGCTCTTCCGCGCCTGTTACACCGTTGCCGGTGATGGTGGCCAGGAACAGGTCTCCCTCGTACATGATCATGTAGCCACACACCATGTACATGGTGCAGGCCACTGCGTACAGGGCGATGTTCTTGAGCAGGATTTCAGTGGTGTTTTTGGAGCGGACCAGGCCGGCTTCGAGCATTGCAAAGCCTGCCGCCATCCACATTACCAGCGCGCCGCACACCAGGAAATAAAAGGTGTCGAGGGCATACTGTAATTCAAAGATACTATTTTCCATGGGAATAACTCTCTAGTAGCAGTGGGTGGGTTAGATGGCGTCTTCGCCGGTCTCGCCGGTACGAATGCGTATAACCTGTTCCAGCGGGGAGACAAACACCTTGCCGTCGCCAATCTTGCCGGTGTTGGCAGCCTTGGTGATGGCTTCGATGGTTTGCTCTACCACTGAGTCGGCGACCGCTACCTCAATTTTCACCTTGGGCAGAAAGTCGACAACATACTCCGCACCCCGGTACAGCTCGGTGTGCCCCTTCTGGCGGCCAAAGCCCTTCACTTCAGTAACAGTGATGCCTTGAACGCCGATTTCTGACAGCGCTTCACGCACGTCATCCAGCTTGAATGGCTTAACAATAGCCGTGATCAGTTTCATAGTGTTCTCCTGAATGGGAGCCGGCCCCGCTTGCGGCCGGCTCGCTATGCCTGGCTGTAATTACAGGCTCTTGGAAATAGTGAAAATCGCAGTGTCTTCAGCCCAGTCGGTGCCGAACACGTCGTTTTCATCCAGGGTGGTACCGACATAGGCAACCGAGAGGTCAACACCGGCGATGGCGTAGCCCAGGGTTACCGAGTAATCGGTGTAGTTGTCTTCGTCAGAGGACAGGAAACCGCCGTTCTCTTCCAGCTTGTTGTAGCCCACGTGCAGGTCCAGGCTCAGGTGATCGCTGAAAGAGTGGCTGTAACCAGCAGAGACATAGTAAAAGTCATCGGTTCCTGCGTAGTAGTCATCGGAATAGTTGACCTGCAGGGACAGCCCTTTCCATGCACCACCAAGATAGACTTCCTGGTAGTCCCCGTCGCTGCCGTTGTCACCGGGATAGTCGTAGTAGATGTAACCGATGTCGACGGAGAAATCGGTATCGCCTATCGGCATGGTCCAGCCGCCGTAGTAGTCCAGTTCAAGGCTGCCGTCATAGCCGTCATTGCTATCGAAATCCACGCTTGAACCCCAGGCACCCACGTAAAAACCGGGGCCGAATTCAGCGTCAAAGCCACCCTGGATGGCAGCTGATTCGTCGGACTGGGAAATACCGCGGAAACGATAGTCGCTGGTCAGGGCAACGTTACCGCTGACCGTGAAGCCCTCGTCTTCAGCCTGGGCGAGTCCGGTGCCGGCCAGCATAGCGGCGGTGATTGCAGCGGGAAGTAATTTTTTGATCAACATGTTTCAAATCTCCAAGGTTTGGTCGGTAGTAAATCAGAAGTTGTTTGCGTCAACGTGTTACGGGCACATTCAGCGCGCATCGCAATTTCTGGTGTCGGGAACACTGCACTGCCCGTGCCACTCACATTAAAAATCTTTATTTACAATGAGTTATCTATAAGGATAGGGGTTCAGCACTGACCTGGGGTGCATGACGGAGCGATTTCTATGCGCCATATTGGTGCATTGTCTCAAATTGGTGCGTCGCGCTGCTCTGTGCCCGGCCCGGCAAATACTCTAGAATCCCTGCCACGAAGTCCCGACACACACTGGCAAAGATTATGGCGCTTAAACCCCCTCCCCCCTGGGACCTGTTGAAGCAGGTCAACGAGTTCGTGGGCTCCACCGGCATCAAGGGTGAGGTCGATAAAAGCGCCCGGGCACTGGTGCAATCTGCGCTCGCCCGCCTGGATGTGGTGAGTCGCGAAGAGTTCGACGCACAGGCCGAAATTCTCAAGCGCACCCGCGCCAGGGTGGTTGCCCTGGAAGCCGAACTGGAAGAACTGTCCAGGGGTCTGGAGGCCTTTAACAAGCCGGCCTGACGCAACAACAGTGACTGCACCGCAGCTCAGGGAAGAGCGATGGAATTGTCCGTGGTATACAGCCGGGCCCTGTCCGGCATCGAGGCACCGCTGGTCAGGGTTGAAACCCACCTGTCCAACGGGCTGCCGGCCTTCCACATCGTCGGCCTGCCCGAAACTGCAGTCCGTGAAAGCAAGGACCGGGTTCGCAGCGCCCTGCTGAACTCCCACTTCAGCTTCCCCGACCGGCGAATCACCGTCAATCTGGCTCCCGCCGACCTGCCCAAGGAAGGGGGTCGCTTCGACCTGCCGATTGCGCTGGGCATCCTGGCTGCCTCCGGCCAGCTACCCCAGCAGGGCCTGTCTGCCCATGAGTTTGTTGGGGAACTGGCCCTGGATGGGAGCCTGCGGGCCGTCCCGGGCGCTATCGCGGCTGCTATCGCCACTTGCCAGACGACTCGCGCCCTGGTGGTGCCCGCCGACAGCGCAGCTGCAGCGGCGCTGGCACCCGGCAGCAGGGTGCTGGCCGCCACCGACCTGCTGACCCTGTGCGCCCACCTCAACGGCAGCTGCCCGATCGCACCCGCAACACCGCTGGCCAGCGCCGGGGCAATCGAGTATCCCGACCTGAGGGACGTGGTCGGTCAGCAGGTCGCCCGACGGGCGCTGGAGATTGCCGCCAGTGGCGGCCATCACCTGCTGCTGTTTGGCCCCCCGGGCACTGGCAAGACCCTGCTGGCCAGCCGCCTGCCCGGTATTCTGCCGGCGCCAGACCCGGCGGTAGCCCTGGCCGCGCTGGCGCTGCGCAGCTTCTACCAGGACAGCCGGCCGGACCAGTATTTCTCCCGGCCATTCCGCAATCCCCACCATAGCGCCAGCCCTGCCGCCCTCAGTGGCGGCGGCAGCAAACCGCGCCCGGGAGAAATTTCCCTGGCCCATGGCGGTGTGCTATTCCTGGACGAATTGGCGGAGTTCAGCCGATCGAGCCTTGAGGCCCTGCGGGAACCACTGGAATGCGGGGAAATAACCCTGTCGCGAGCCACTCATAAAATTCGCTACCCGGCCCGGTTCCAGCTCGTTGCCGCCATGAACCCCTGCCCCTGCGGCTACCTGGGAGACGCCCTCCAGCCCTGCCGCTGCACCCCCGAGCAGGTACAGCGCTACCGCAACCGGGTCTCAGGCCCGCTACTGGATCGCATCGACCTGCACATCCCCGTACACCGGCTTCCTCCCGGAGAGCTGCTCGGGACCGGCGGTAGCGCTGAACCCAGTGCTACCGTGAGAACACGGGTACAACACGGCAGGGATGTGCAGCTGCGGCGACAGGGCTGCGCCAACGCCGACCTGGATGCCGCCGCCATGGCCGAAGCCTGCGCGCTGGGCAGGCCACAGGCCCGCCACCTGGAGGCCGCAGCCACCAAATTGAACCTGTCGGGGCGGGCCCTGCACCGCACTTTGCGAGTGGCGCGAACCATCGCCGACCTGGCCGACGCAAAGCCGATTTCCAGCGTTCACCTCAGTGAGGCCCTCGCCTATCGCGACCCGGGCGCACTGCTGCGTCAATAAAGTGGGCATCAAGTGCGTAAAGTGCGTAAAGTGACCCGATTCAGGTCAAGTTTTTCCCCAAAATCACTCCCGAAGACGTAACTATGAGTTGGCTTTACGGCGTATCTTCATCTACTCTACGCACAGGTTATAAAAATAAACCCAAGAGGAGCTTCATCTATCATGCAAAAACACATCTTGGCAGCGGCACTTTGCCTGAGCGCATTCAGCGCGGGCACCGCTTTAGCAGCTGTATCACCCGAACAAGCGGCCCGCCTGGGTCAGGACCTGACCCCCCTGGGCGCGGAAATGGCAGGCAATGCCGATGGCAGTATCCCCGCCTGGGATCCCGCCGGCGTACCAACGCCTCCAGGTTATGTTTCCGGGTCATGGAACTTCATCAATCCGTATCCCGATGATAAGCCTCTGTACCAGATCAACGGCACTAACTGGCAGGAGTACGCCGAGAACCTCACCGTGGGTACTCAGGCCATGTTCAAAAAATATGGCGGCGATGGCTTCTTCATGGACATCTACCCCACCCATCGTAACTACAAGGCGCCGGATTTCGTGGTAGCCAATACCCTGAAAAACGCCACGGGTGCCACCCTGGTCGCCGACGGCCAAAAAATCGAAGGCAACTACCCCGGGGTGCCGTTCCCGATGCCACAGGCGGCGCTGGAGGTTATGTGGAACCACATGATCCGTTACGGCGTTGAACGCGAGCTCGATTACGACACCTACTACGTCGATTCCAGCGGTAAGCCGGTACTGGCGACCAGCGCTCACTCCTACTCCCTGTTCCCCATGTATGACGAACCGGACAAGATAGTAGGTGATACCCCCTGGACCATGCTGCGCATCAACTACAATGCGCCCAACCGCCGGGCGGGTGAGATCCTGCTGGTACACGAGCCAGGGGCTAACTACACCGAGGGTGCAGGCCGCAGTGCCTGGCAGTACCTGACCGGACAGCGCCGCGTAAGGCTGGCGCCCGCCGTGTCATTCGACACCCCCAACCCAGGCGTTGCCGGCACTTCCACCTACGACGACTCGTTTATCTACAACGGCTCACCCGAGCGTTTCGATTGGAAACTGATGGGTAAAAAGGAAATTTACATTCCTTACAATGCCCACAGGTTCGTTTTCGAAGAGGAAATCCTGGACACCCTGGGCGAGAAGTTTATCAACCCCGAGGTTATTCGCTGGGAAAAGCACCGGGTATGGGTAGTGGATTCCACCCTGAAGGAAGGCAAGCGTCACCTGTACAGCCGCAGAACGTTCTACATCGACGAGGACAGCTGGACAGCGGTCGCCGGCGAAATGTATGACGGCCGCGGCGAACTGTGGCGGGTGCAGTATGCCTACCCCGCCGGCCTTTACGACGGTGTAACAGGCTCCTATGATGCCTCCTACGGTAGCTATGACCTGCTGCAGAACATTTACAACATCAACGCCAAACCGATCCCCGGGAAACTCAAGATCGGCTCCAGCCAGCAGGGCAAGTACTTCACGCCCAAAGGTATGGCTCGTGGCGGTGTTCGCTAGCTAGCAAACCACTGTTTCAGGGCGCCGCCAGGCGGCGCCCTGAGCATTTTCAACTCCCTCCCTGCACCACCTGTTTCGATTTCATTTTCAACGTCTGCCCGGGCCAATTTCGGCTGGATTTGTCCGTGCTTTATCGCTATTTTGAGCCCCGGCAGGTCCCGATAGATGTTGCGTTCGTGCGTCATCGAGACCCGCCAACCTCAACAGGAGCAAGCATGTTTAAAACCAATGAATACTTTGACGGCAAGGTGGTCTCTATCGCCTTCCAGACCGAGACCCTGCCCGCCACCGTGGGCGTAATGGCGGTGGGCGAATTCGAATTCGGCACCAGCCAGAAAGAAACCATGACGGTGGTCAGCGGCGCTCTCACGGTGAAATTACCGGGCAGCAGCACCTGGCAAACCTTCGCCGCCGGCCAGCACTTCATTGTAGAGGCAAACCAGACGTTCCAGCTGAAGGTCCCGGCGGAAACCGCCTACCTGTGCACCTATGAGTGAACAACAGACACTCGCGCGACTGAACTCGCACCTGCCTAAATTTATTCATATGCTGGGCGGGGAAATCGTGGCGGTGGACAGCCAGGCGCGCTCCTGCACATTCAGCTTCAATATCGGCCGCGACTTCTGCCATTCCGTGGATGTGGTGCAGGGAGGGTTCGTCACCGCCATGCTGGATGCCGCCATGAGTCACGCGGTATTTGCCATGCAGGATGAC
>Ga0102815_10000275_pt1 | contig 36697 bp, 33 predicted proteins | sample ColrivemetaGS759_FD_79113 | JGI IMG/M metagenome (GOLD analysis project Ga0102815, IMG submission 79113) | Estuarine microbial communities from the Columbia River estuary - Ebb tide ETM metaG S.759 | ecosystem: Environmental > Aquatic > Marine > Intertidal zone > Estuary | place: USA: Columbia... | reverse complement strand
CGGCCCGCCTGAGCCGGCCCAGCTGAGCCGGCCCACCGCCATCCAGCGAGCGCCCTCGAGGGGCTGGTCCACCAGCGACAAGACTTCGCGAACCTCCGCTTCCAGCGCATCGAGCCGCTCGAGGTGGAGGGCGTCATCGCTGGGGGCACTGGCCGCCCGCTCGAGCTCCTCGATGGCGGCGAGGATGGATCCCGAGGAGATGGGAGCACGGCAGCTCAGCGACGGCTCCAGTCTGGAGGTCGGGAGAGCGCTGATCCTCCACCCCTGCGCCAGGGTCGATCTGGAGAGCGGACATCGGTGACCATCGATCCACGTGCCTGCGCCTCCGTGACCTTGGACAGCCCGGTGAACTGCCGGAGCGTCCTGTCTTGGGGTCCGAGGGTCATGGTCGAAGGCCCTTGAGCGGGGTCTCGACCGTGGTTCGACCCAGGTGACCGCCCGGCGGCCAAGCGCCCCGGAACTCGACATCGACGCAGGACATAAACCACTTAGATACAGCATCTAACGACCCCTGCGTCGCGTTGAAGGTGGAGCCCAAGGCGCCGCAAGAAGGACCGGTAACCCGGGAACGCTTCGCCCGACTTCCCCCCGCCTAGTTGCCCCTCTCCGCCGCTCCGACCTTGCCTTGGGCCCCCGCGCCTGTTGCCTTGGGGCCCCATGCGAGCGCTCTTCGTCGTCCTCTTCCTGGCCCTCGGCTGCCAGGCCACCGCCCCCGCGGTCGATCGTTCGGCCGAGGTCCTCGCGCCGGTCCGCCGCTCGATCGGAATGGCGGAGCGCGGCTCAGACGACCGGCGCGCCTCGCTCCAGGGAGTTCGGGAGCGGAACGGCGCCTCGATTCCTATCGAGCTGAGCTTCTGGCCAAAGGGCGCTTTTCAATCGCGGGTCGGCGACGGCACGGCCGCGCGGGAGCGCGGCTTCGATGGGCGAGAGGCGTGGGTCACCGACGAGCGAGGGGTGAGCCGAAGGCAGGGTCTCGGCAGCGGCGAGTTCCTCATCCTCGAGGGTTGGGCGCGGACCCAGCAGTGGCTGTCGAGTCCCGGCAGCCGCCGGTGGAGCGTGAGCAAGGACCCCGCAGAATCGGACACGCTTCGGCTCACCCATCGCTCCAGCGGCGCGCTCGCGACGGTGCAGCTGGATCCGGCGACCTCCCGTCCGGCGCAGATCGCGTGGCAGCGGCACGGCCAGACCAGGTCCCTCGCCCTCGAGGATTGGACCGAACAGGACGGACGCTGGCTTCCCATGACGGTCACGGAATCGGTGGCGGGCGAGGTGAGCTTCGTCGACCGCTTCAAGTCGCGTGAGCGGCCGGCAGGCTCCACGGGCCGCAGGCCGGCGTCCAGCCCCAGGGACGTGACGTTCAGCGCGCGCGGTGGATCGCTGCCCCGCTCCCACGTCCGCTTCGATCGCGGCGGGAGGGCCTTCGTGAAGGCCTCGATTGACGGCCAGCAGGACGCGTGGATGCTCCTGGACACCGGGTTCGGCTCCCACGCCATCTCCAGGGACCTCGCCGAGACCCTCGCCCTGCAGCCCGTCTCCTCCGTTGCCCTCCGCGGTGTCGGCGGCGAGGCCACGACCGGTCGACGCCGAGGCGACTCCCTCAAGGTCGGCCAGGTCACGCTCCAGGCCCCCACCTTCGTCGAGTTGGACACCGGCTTCCTCTCGGACCGTGCGGGCTTCACCGTGGACGGAGTGCTGGGGGCGCCGCTCTTTGATCGCACCCTGATCGTCATCGACGACCTGCGCGGCCAGATCGAGGTCCACGACCCCGACCGCTTTGACGGAGGAGACCTCGCCTGGCAACCGGTGCGGTTCGACGGGACCGCGCCCTGCTTGCCGGGCCGCGTGCGCGCCAACGGCGAGGACACACCGCCGCTCTGGTTCCGGCTCGACACCGGCTCGGACGACACCTTGACGATGTCCCGCTGGGCCGTCCGCGCCCATGGCCTCGCCGGGGATCGAACCGGGCTCGCACCGCGCAGCCTCGCCGGCCCATTCGGCGAGGTCGAGGGCTGGCGCACCACCGCCAGCGTCGTCCTCTTGGCAGGCACGAACATGGGGCGTCACGTGATCACCCTCGTACGAGACGACGTCCCCGGGCCCCTCTCTGACCCCTGGATCGCCGGCAACGCCGGGACGCGCCTCCTGAGGGGACAGCGGTCCGTCCTCGACCTGCGCTCCGGCCGCTTGGCGTTTGTCGCCCCCGAGGAACCGGTCGCGGAATGAGTGATCCCGGCCACGGCCGGAGACCTGGCCCTGGACCGAGGCCGCGGCCGAATGGCCTCGCCTCAACGGGCGCCATCGAGTGCTCCGCAGCGCCGCCTCGGGGCCTGTAGCTCCGACCGCCCTGGGGGAGCGCGCTACCGGTTTGAGCCCGAGTGGGACACCTCCCCGATCCTGCACCATCCGTTGCCCAAGGCCGCTACTCTCTGAGCGCTAGTCACGCTCCCGGAGATCCCTCGTGCGCATCCTCTTCCTCTCACAACGCGTCCCCTATCCGCCCAATCGCGGGGACAAGATCATCACCTGGCGGCTCGTGGAACGCTTCTCGCGCGACCATGAGGTGACGATCGCGTGCTTCTCGCACGATGACGATGACGAGGAGGCTGCGCGCTTTCTCAGGGAGGAAAGGGGGATCAAGACGATCACCGTCCCGATCAACCTCCGGAACAAGAAGATCCAGTCCCTGCCGCTGCTCCTCACGGGCAAGGCGTTGACGCTCGGCGTCTTCGGCTCCCGAGAGTTGCAGCGTGTGGTCGACGAGCAGCTGCCGCGCGCGGACATGGCCTACGCGTTCTCCTCCTCGATGGCAGCCTTCATCATGGATCGCAGCACGCCCTGGATCCTGCACATCGCGGAGCTCGACTCCGACAAGTGGCGCCAGTACGCCGAGCGCCACTCGTTCCCCATGAGCGCCCTGTACCGGCGCGAATGGAAGACCCTGCGTAGCTTCGAGAAGCGCGCCGCTGCGGACGCTGTGACGAATGTGCTCTGCACGCCCCTCGAGGACGAGATCTTCCAGAGGGAGTTGCCGGGCATCCCCTCGATGGTGATCCGGAACGGCGTCGCGATCGATCACTACAAGCCGGACCCCGCCTGCGCCGAGCCCGGGCACCTGGTCTTCACCGGCGTCATGGATTACTTCCCCAACGTCGATGGGTGCGCCTGGTTCGCCCGGGAGATCCTGCCCCTCATCCGGGCAGAGGTCCCCGAGGCCCACTTCACCATCGTGGGCTCCAAGCCCACCCCCGAGGTCAAGGCCCTCGCCAGCCTCGACGGCGTTGAGGTCACCGGCTACGTGGACGACACGCGTGATTACCTGCGGAGAGCAGCGGTCAGCGTGGCGCCCCTGCGGGTGGCGCGCGGCATCCAGAACAAGGTGCTCGAAGCGCTCGCCATGGGTCTTCCCACTGTCGGCACCACCAGCGCGACCCAGGGAGTCGAGGGCACACCCGGCACGGACTATCTCGTGGCCGACGAGGCCCAGACCTTCGCCGACGAGGTCATCCGATTGCTGCAGGACCCCGCAGAGGGGCGCGCCCTGGGCGACCGGGCACGGGCCTTCGTCGAGGAGAAGTATCGGTGGGATCACTGCCTCTCACCGCTGGATGTGGTCCTCGAAGGGATCAGGACCAAGGCCCAAGATCACGACCCGTCATGACGCACCACGACGCCCTCGTCTCTCTGTTTGACCGGCTCGCCACGGACGGCACCGCGGATCGCTACGAGGGGCTCCACGACGACGTGGCCCGGCAGGTCCTGGAGGCCATGGAGGTCCGCCCTGGCCAGCAGCTGCTCGACGCAGGCTGCGGAGCTGGCTGGGTGACTCGCCGCCTCGGCAAGAAAGCACCTGGAGCCCAGGCCGTCGGCATCGACGCCTCCAAGGCCATGATCGCCAGGGCCGACGACGTGTCGGACTGGACCTCACGGGCACGCTTCGAGTGCATGACCATCGAGGACATCGACTTCCCCGACGGACGCTTCGACCACGTGTTCGCGCTGGACGCCCTCGAGTACGTTGAGGACCTCCCCGCCGCCGCCGCCTCCCTGGCGCGCGTGACCAAGGCGGGTGGTTGTCTCGAGCTCGTGGTGCATCGCCACGCCGGCGCGCCCCAGGCCGAGGCCTGGTCCGAGCCCGACGGTGTCCCAATGCACCAGCTGGACGCCGAGGGATGGTCCTCGGTGCTGGAGGCCGCTGGATTCACCGTGATCGGAAAGGAAGCGCTCAAGGACAGCCGAGAGGCCGCTGCGTTCGAGGCGACGCCCCTGACGCCGGACGAGACCACCCGAAACGCCGCCCTCAAGGACGTCGGCGTCCTCTGGATCCGGGCCACCCGCTGAGGATCCGGGCGACCGGCTGCGGGCGTGGGCGCCAGACCGCTCCCGTCGTCCGCGAGATGCTTCGGCCGCCACGGCGCGCGGGCCGATCCGTCCTCCAGGGGTGGACAACCGCGAACCTGACCTCAGAGGCAGCCTCCGTCGAGCGATGATCCTCGCCCTCGCCCTGAGGGCGATGGCATCGGTCCTGGTCGCGGTGCTCCCACCTGACGCCTTCCTTCGATGGCCCTTGTTTGGTCTTTGGAATCACCCCGGGCGATCAGCGCTGGCCAGCGCCCTGATCATCGAGGGGCTCAGAGGACGGCGCCAAACCTCCTCCAGAATCACCTCGGAGCTCGATTCGTCCGCAACCTTGACAGGGGACCCGCCAGAGGACCCCGCAGGTGCGGTATAGTCCCTCTCTCTCAACGCCGCGACCGCGGCGGATGCCCCTTTCGCCCGTCACTACGGGCTTGCACTAGGACGCGCCTACCGCGCGTCAGGCTCATGGCCAAGACCAAGGACCCCACGTCCCAGATCCTCCACGGACCTCACGAAACGCGCCGCTTCGGAAGGACGATCACCATCGATATCTCCGCGCCGCAACTGGGGCTCGTCGTGGAGCGAGGCAGCTCTCTCCCCCGGGCGTCCGTGGTGGTCACCACCTGCGCCAGGCAGATCATCGCGCTCTCCAAGGAGGGCATCAAGGTCGACACGATCCTCGTGGTCGGCAGCGAGACCGATCCCGCCGACCACCCGGACCTGCGCGAGATCACCGAGAATCTCCGAGCCCTCAGGGACAAGTGGTTCTCACGTACCAAGCTGCTCGTCTTCACGAAGACGAGGGACCTCAGCAACTACGACGTGCGCGCCACCCTCGCCATGTACAGCGCGGTGCACCTCGAGTTCGACTGGGGCACCGCCAAGAACTGGACGACAGCGACCGGCGAGAAGGGGCCCGCTTTCGGAGCCTTGGTGGACGACTGCCACCACTTCGACCACCTGGTCCTCGAGGTCTCCCTCTTCCGTGCGCCGATCGACAACACGGCCGCAAACGAGATCACCGCCATGGGTAAGAAGCTCCAGGTCATGAAGCCTCAGGAAGTCCTCGTGATGTGCGCCACCGGCTCGGTCACTGGCAAGAAGGGGGCGAAGGCCGCCACCAAGACTCAGCGCGACAAGATCGCGGACCAGCTCGCCGAGGCCACCGGAATCTCGGTCCAGCCGGAGGACTATGAGGTCCTCCTCCCCAGCTGAACCCGCGTGAGCGCAACGCGAGAAGCCAGATCAAGCGAGCCGGTCGCCTCCCTCTCAGGAGTGAGTCGCCGGTTCGATGATCTGGTAGCGGTGGACGACCTGTCGATCGAGGTCAGGCCCGGCGAGGTCCTCGGGCTCGTTGGTCCCAACGGAGCCGGCAAGACCACCACGATCCGCATGCTCTGCGGCCTCCTCGAGCCGTCCTCAGGCGAGGTCCGCATCGCCGGACGCTCGGTCTCGGGTGACCCCCTCGAGGCTCGTAGGTCCCTGGGCTACGTCCCCGACGGCGCTCCGCTCTATCCGAACCTCTCCCCCCGGCAGCACCTGCTGCTCGTCGGTCGTCTGCACGGCCTCGAGGACGCAGAGACCCTGGAAGAGGCCGCCCGGCTCCTCGGCCATCTCGAGCTCCGCGAGCGGATCGATGACCCTGTCGGGTCCTTCTCACGGGGCATGCGTCAGAAGACGGCATTGGCCTGCGCCCTGCTTCCCAGGCCGGACCTCCTGGTGCTCGACGAGCCCCTGAGCGGCCTGGACGCGCCGAGTGCGGCGATGCTGAAGGCTGTCCTGCGAGGCTGGGCGGACCGGGGCGGCGCCGTCCTGTACACCTCCCACCTGCTCGACGTGGTGGAGCGCGTGTGTGATCGGGTGGCCGTGATGGCCAAGTCCAGGCTGATCGCGGTCGGCGCGCTTGACGAGCTCCGGGCAGCTGGGAGCGGGGACCAGAGCCTGGAAGAGATCTTCCAGGCGCTGACGAGCACTGAGGACCCCGCCGCGCGCGCCGCGGCCATCCTCGGCTGACCCGCTCAGCCCCCGGCCGGAGTCTTTTGGTCGTCGCTGCCCTTCCCCGCGACCGGAGTCGGGCGGAACTGATCGTCCACTGCGACCATGGTGACCTCGGCCTCGGTCACGTACTCGTGAGTGCCGCCGCCAAAGCGGCGGCAGGCCCACACCGCGACCTTGACCTTGATGGATGAGCGCCCGATGTTGAGCGTCTCCGTGAAGAACGAGACGAGGTCGCCGACCCGCACCGGCGCCTTGAAGTCGATCTTGTCCATCGACACGGTGACGACCATGCCGTGGTGGTGGTGGTGCGCCTCAGTGGCCGCGGCGAGGTCGATCTCGGCCAAGATCACGCCCCCGAAGATGGTGCCGACTGCGTTGGTGTCCCGCGGCATCATCACCCGCTTGATGGAGGGGATCTTGTCCTCGGGGAACTGCTCTTGGCTCACGGTCATGGTTCGTCTCAGTGGGCCTGGAGCTGGCTCGTCGCCCAGTCACGGACGCGTAGGCGCAGCTCGTCCAGCTTGCCGGTGAAGAAGTGATCGACGTCGGGGATCTCCTCGACATGGAAGCGGTCCATCAGCCCCGGCAGCTTCTGGGAGAGGACCTCGAGGGTCCCGAAGGTGTCGTCGCCCGCCATGATGATCGCACCCGGCTGCGACACCTCGAGGGCGGCGCTGCAGTCGTAGGCGATCACGGGGAGGGCCACCAGCAGCACGCGTTGGATGCGCGGCTCCCTCGGGGCGAGCCCGACCAGGGTCCGGGAGCCGAAGGAGAAGCCGCCCGCCCACAGAGGGACCCCCGGACAGGCCTCCCCCAGGAAGGTGAGCGCCGCGGCGAGGTCCTCTTCCTCGGCGCCGTGTCCGTCGTGCACCCCCTCGCTGGCCCCCACGCCGCGGAAGTTGAAGCGCAGCACCGCGAGGCCGGCGTCGTTGAGACCCCGGGCGGTGCGATGGACCACGTTGTTCTTCATGGTCCCCCCGTGCAGCGGGTGCGGGTGGCACACCACCGCCGCCGCCACAGGTGCGCTCCCGTCCTCGGGGAGCCACAGCTCCCCCTCCAGCCGTCCCACCGGCCCTTGAATGGTCACCTTGCTCGACATCGAGGCTGAGTATGGGCCGGGGGCCCGATCGCGGTACCCTTCGCGTCACGCAAGTCGTGTCCTTCCGTTGAATCGCCTCACCAGTCTCGTCCGCGCCCAGCTCTCCGGGGAGGTTCTCGGGGAACGCACCCCCGTCGCCGCCCTCGCGATGCAGGTGGTGATCTCGGGTCTCCTGTGCGCCGTCGTCCGCGGCGAGGTCGGCGGCTTTGGCTACGCGGTCTTCGCCCTCTCTCTGCCCCTGGCCCTGACCACGGTGCCGCTCCTCGGCGAGCTCGCCCCCCTGCTCCGTGCGGACCCCGCCACCGAATGGGTGGGCGCCCTCCCCGTGACCCCCCGCGATCTGCGGCTCTCCAGGGTGATGACGCTGCTCCTCATCATGGGCGCCCTCGCGGCAGCGTCGCTCATCCCCGCCGCGCTCCTGGCCCCCGACACCATCAGCCTGGTCGAGCGGCCGCTGCTGGTGGTGATGGGCGTCCTGCAAACCTGGACCGTCGCCGCTGGACTGCTCCTCCTGCAGGTCGCCCTCGGCCGCGGCGGCGACACGGTCATGGTCGCCCTCCAAACCATCCTCTTCGTGGCCATCATGATCGGGGTGCTCGTGGGCCTTCGCAGCCTCGGCGCCCTGGCCGCCGTCGAGGGACCCACTGGCCCCTGGCTGCTCCTCCCGCCCGCCTGGTTCGCAGCGCCGTTCGCGACGAGCGGGGCAGGCGCCGCCGCCGGCGTCGCGGCAGCCTCAACCACCTTCGCCGCCGCGGTGCTGGCCCTCGCACCCTTCCCGCCCGCGCCCCGGGCACGCTCGACCCGGTCCATCCTCGGAACGCTGCTCGCCCCGGCCCGCGCCGCCGCTGAGCGGCTGTGGGTGACCCGTGAAGAGCGCGGCGCGTTCGGCTTCGTCTTCGAGGCGCTGCCCGCCGAGCGCGAGTTCGTCGTCCGCACGTACCCGCTCGTGGCCGCGCCCCTGCTGCTCGTCCTGCTCGGCGCGGATGCCTCGACGGTCGAGGGCGAGGGACTCTACGCCCTGCTCCTCTTCGCACCCGGCGCCTACCTGCCCTTCATCCTGATGCACGTGCCGACCTCGGCGACCCCCGCGGCCCGCTGGATCATCGACACCTCACCCACCGACCCTCTCGCCGAGGACCGGGGCGCGCGGAAGGCTGTGGCCGTCCGCCTCCTCCTGCCCCTCTACCTCGCCATGGGCGGCCTGGTCGCCGCCCTCGCCTCCCCCGCCCTCGCCCTGCGGCTCTGGCCCCTGGCGCTCGCCTCGGGGCTCCTCGCGCTCAAGGTCCTGTGGCGTCCGGGGGGACCGCGGCCGCTCTCCACGAAGGCCCAGGACCTATTGAGCACGGGAGAGAACGGGCTCGGTGGCGACCTCCTCACCGTGGCCATCGCCATGACGCTGCTCGCGGCCGTGAGCTGGCAGAAGCTCCAATCCTCCGGTCCCGGGTGGGCCCTCCTGGGCGCCATGGCCTTGATCGCGATGGCGGGGGCGGCCCGCTCACGGGCACGCTCCAGCTGAGCCCCCCATCCCTGGCCCGGGAGGTCTCCTCCGATCAGAAGAGCTTGGGGACGAGCGGGTAGGGCCAGTACTCCCCGTCGTTGGCCTTGACGCCCCCGATGATCGGGAAGACGACGCCGCAGATGGCGACCGCGGGCAGGAGGACGAAGCCGACGAGGACCAAGCAGAGGATTCCCGCGAGGATGCCGTAGAGGACAAACGACACCATGGCGCTCGCCACCATCCGCCCGTGCTGATCGATCTGGGGAGAGGCGTCCTTCTTGAGTTGCCAGAGGACGATCGGAACCACCAACCCGCCGAGGGGAACGGCATATCCCGCGAGCAGCCCAAGGTGCATGAACATGCACCACTGGTTGATCTCCCGCTGGTCCATGTCCGGGCGTTGCACGTCGGTCAATTCATCCATGACTAGGTCTCGTGTCTGTGATCAGGGATCGGCGGTGGCGGCGACGGAGAGCGGCGTTGGTCGGGGTCCGAGCTCGAAAAGGGGGGTCCCTCACCATTCTTGTGGAGTCGAACCCGCCGATTTCAGGGGTTCGGACCCTCAGAGCTCGGGGTACTCGTCCACGGTGCGCTCGTCCTGGACATCCCCGGTGTGCTTCACGCCCATGGGGTCGAGCACGAGCATCTCGACCTCGCCACCCTCGGTCCGGGGGCGGTGCACCACGCCCTTCGGCACGACGAGCAGACTCCCGGGGCGCACCTCGCGGGTGATTCCCCCCTCGAAGTCCAGGAGCAGCGTGCCGCGCAGAGGAATGAAGACCTCGTCGTGGTCGTCGTGCTGGTGCCAGACGAACTCGCCGTCCACCCGCGCCAGCAGGAGCTGGTGGCCGTCGAAGCGGCCGACGCGGTGGGGCGTCCAGAGGGGCCTGACCTCGTCCATCTTGGCGTGGAGGTCGACCGGTTCGGGGGCGGAGGATTCGCTCATGACAAGGTCGAGGCTATCGTCTGGCCGTGATGAGACTGATCGATATCGGCGTCAACCTGATGAGCCGTCAGTTCGAGGGCGACCGCGCCGACGTGCTCGCGCGCGCCCGCGAGGCGGGAGTGGAGCGGATGGTCGTCACGGGCACCGACCTGCGCTCCAGCGAGGCCGCAGCCGAGGTGACGGGGCACGAGGGAGCCGAGGTCGAACTCTGGTCCACCGCGGGCGTGCATCCGCACCACGCCTCTGACTTCGACGACGCCACCGCGGCGCGGCTGAGGGCGCTTCACCGCGAGGACCGGGTGGTCGCCGTCGGCGAGTGTGGGCTCGACTACAACCGCAACTTCAGCCCGCGCGAGGCGCAGCTGTCCGCCTTCGAGGCCCAACTCGGCCTCGCGGCAGAGGCGGGGCTGCCCGTGTTCCTGCATCAGCGGGACGCCCACGACGAGTTCCTGGCCGTCCTGCGCAACGCCTGGCCCTCGCTCTCGCGTGGGGCCGTGGTGCACTGCTTCACCGAGGGGCCCGAGGCCGCCGCGGACTACCTGGAGCTGGGCTGCCACCTGGGCATCACCGGCTGGGTCTGCGATGAGCGCAGGGGAGGTGACCTCCGCCGGGCCGTGGCCGAGATCCCGGCCGACCGCCTCCTGCTCGAGACCGACGCCCCCTACCTCCTCCCTCGTAGCCTGGACCCGAAGCCGGCCTCTCGCCGAAACGAGCCCATGCACCTGCCCGAGGTGCTGGCGACCGTGGCGACCCTGCGAGGGACGAGCCCCGAAGAGGTCGCGAAGACGGCATGGGACGCGACCCACGCCGTCTTCGGGCTACCCTGAGCCTGAGCCGGCGTACGGGCCTGCTCAGAGGTCCGCGCCGAGCGCAAACTCAGAGGCCGAGCTTCTCCTCGAGCATGGACTCCAGCCCGGTGACCCCGGTGGACTTCCCGAGCTCAAGGCTCTCCGCGGCGCCCATGTCCTGGACGTGGAAGGCCCGCAGCGCGAGAAGCGCGCCCACGCGGTTGCTGCTGCCGCAGTAGAGCACCATGGGGCGAGCCTCCGCCTCCATCAGGGTGTCCAGCTGACGGGCGTGAGCCTCGTCGATGCCGTCCGCGCCGGCGATGGGCAGCCGAACAAAGTGCAGTCCCTTCTCGGCGGCGAAGCCTTCCTCCCAGCCCGAGCCCCCCTCGTCGGCCTCGCGGAGGCTGACGAAGCTCTGGTAGCCGAGGCCGGCGAGGGCGACCATCTGCTCCTCGCTCAGCTGTCCGGCGGTCAGCACGCCTTCCATGGCGGTGCTCTGGTTGGGGACTTCGATGTCTTCGAGGGTCACGGTGCCTTGGGGGCTAGAGGGTGTGATGGGCTTGGGCTCCTCGGCGCACGAGGCGACGAGGCAGGCGGTGAGCAGGCAGGTGAGTAGGCGCATGGGGGGAGTGAAACAGGAGTTGAGGAGCGCGGAAAGGGTCATCCCGCGAACTGTGGGAAGGCCTCGACGAGGTCGCCGGGCAGGCTGCTCTCGATGCAGGTCGGCTCGTCAGCCGCCGGAGACCGGAAGACGAGCCGAGCGCTGTGCAGCGCGTGACGGTCGATGACGAGCTGCTCCCGGTCCCAGTCCGTGAGGGTCCCCGCCGCAGAGCGGAGGAAGATCTCTCGGTCCGGGCCATAGAGCTTGTCGCCCACGATCGGCGTCCCGATCGCCGCCATGTGCACCCGGATCTGGTGCTGACGTCCCGTGTGGATCCGCAGGCGCAGGCGGGAGTAGCCGCCCACGCTCGCCTCCACGCGCCAGTCGGTCTGGCAAGGCAGCCCGTCGGCTGCAGTGGTCATCTCGAGCTCGACGGGCGACGTCGTCGACAATCGGATCGGGGCGTCGATCGACCCCTCGACCTTCTCGGGCGTCCCCTCGACGATGGCCAGGTACTCCTTCTCCACGAGCCGATCCTCGAACTGGGTCGTGAGAGCCCCCTGAGTGGCCGGGCGCTTGCCCACGAGGACGATGCCGCTCGTCTCTCGATCGAGGCGGTGGCAGAGACGCGGCAACATGGCCCCCCCCTCGATCTCTGCCTGGAAGCGCTTGTGCACGCGCTGGATCAGCGTATCGGTCATATGCCGCCCGCTGGGATGGACCGCGATCAGCGGCGGCTTGTTCACGGCGAGGCAGTCTCGGTCCTCGTAGAGAACGTCGAGCTCGTCGCTGGTCTCGCCGGTCAGGAGCGCGCGGTACTGCTCGGGCACACGCACAAAGACCCGCGTGCCGTGCTGGAGCCGGACGCCAGGGCGCCGCTCGACGCGACGCTCGCCGGTTCCATCCGGAGCATCCGGCCGCGCGACGTCGAGCTCGACGTAGCCGCCCTTGACCAACGTCTGCACGCTCGAGCGGGAGCGCCACTTGAGGTGATGGCTCAAGAAGTGGTCGAGGCGCATGGTGAACCCACGGGCCTTCTCGCGGAACGAGCTGGCGTCCACCACGAGCCGCGCCTCCTCCGGCGCCTCGGTGAGGTCCCTGTCCTTCTCGAAGATGCCCATGCGTACCTCGTGTCCTCGCCTGGCTGGTGGCCAAGCCGCGGGACTTCAACCCACCGTAAGAAACGAACGAACCGCGCAGCCCAAGGGCCGCGCGGTTCGCGTATTCAGTTGCACCCGCCCGAAGACGGGGTCACGTCAGCGCTTCTTCGGCGCGCCACCCGGGCGACGACGACGGCGACGGTTCGGGTCGTTCTTGCGCGTGGCCTTCTGCACGGTGCGCAGGCGTTCGCGGCGCTCGCGGCGACGACGGTCGGAGCGCTTCTCGTGCCAAGTGTTGGCCTTGGTGAGACGGAAGATGCCGCTGAAGTTGCACTGGCGCTTGAAGCGGCGGAGCGCTGCTTCGAGCGACTCGTTGGAGCGAACGGAGACCTTGATCAAGGGATCTGGGCCGCAGTGAGGCGGCGAGGGGCGAGGGGGTGTTGAACTGAAATCCGCGCGGCAGGGAGGCAGAAGAGCCACGGAGGCCGGGCGGTGATTGGGGCGCGAAAGGATACGGAGGGTAGGCGCTGGCCGCAACCTGGGGAGGGGGCAGAGACGATCGAAGGGTGGTATCCGGTATCCTCCGAGCACCTTGCAGGAGCCCCAAGACCCCTCCCCTGGCCGCAGGACCGGCCCCCAGGACCAGTCTATCCGGGCCGGCAGAGCCCCCCAGGAAGGCGAGGAGACCTTCCAGGGCACCATCGAGACGATCACCTACCACGACGGCACGAGCCTGTTCGGGGTGCTCCGGTTGGACCCCGACCCCGGTTTCCAGGCCCCTGAGGACGGATCACTCTTTTCTCCAGGCCGAGTCACCGCCGTGGGGAAGATCGCCGATCCCGTCGAGGGCGCCCGAGTTCGCCTCTCGGGAAAATGGGGGCGCCACGCGAGCCACGGGGCCCAGTTCGAGTTCACGGCCTCCGAGCCGATGGCTCCAGCGACGGAGGAGGGCCTGGTCCGCTATCTGTCCTCCAAGGCCTTCGAGGGGGTCGGCCCGACCATCGCCCGCAGGATCGTGGACAAGCTCGGCACCGAGGCCCTCGAGCGGATCGCCGAGGATCCCAAGGGCGCCCTCGTCGGGATCAAGGGCCTGCGGCCCGAGATCGGAGAGGCCCTGGGCCTCTCCGTCGTCGCCCAGGCAGGCCTCCATCAGCTCCAGGGGTTCCTCGCGCAGCTGGGGCTCGGCCCCCTCACGGCCCAGGCCGTCCTCGCGAAGCTGGGGGCCGAGTGCGAGTCGGTGATCCGCGAGAACCCCTTCGTACTCTCCATCGTCCCCTCGGTCGGCTTTCTGACGGCGGACCGGGTCGCGAAGCGGCTGGGGCTCGCCCCCGATGATCCGCGCAGGCTCCGGGCCGTGACGCGCCACGTCCTCGACCGGGCCTCGAGTGAGGGGCACGTCATGCTCCCCCTCGGCGACCTCCTCCGCCGGTCCGCCAACACGCTCGAAGGCGCTGCGCCGCGCGAGGCCTTCGTGCGGGCCCTCGATGAGATGGAGGATGGTCTCCACATCATCATCGACCGAGAGGTCCTCCCCGAGCCGCCGCCCCTCGACGAGCACGCCTCCGACGCCCTCGACGGGAGCGGGCGCTTCCGCGCGGAGCTCCCGTGCTATCTCCCGCGGCAACACGTCCACGAGGTTCGCCTCGCACGGGGCCTGCGGCGACTGCTCGCGGGCACCGCCTCCCCCCTCGCCAAGGAAGAGGATCTCGAGCGGGCCGAGGCCTCCGCGTCCCTCGAGCTCCACCCCCTGCAGCGCAGCGCCGTCCTCGAGCTCCTCCGGCAGCCAGTCTCGCTCCTCACGGGCGGTCCCGGCGTGGGCAAGACCACCATCGTCCAGTTCGTGGCACAGCTCGCGGAGGCTGGCGGCGCAAAGGTGCTGCTCGCCTCCCCCACTGGCCGCGCCGCCAAGCGCCTCTCCGAGGCCACCGGTCGCCCGGCGAGCACGCTGCACCGACTCCTCAAGGTCATCCCTGGGGAGGGAGGCTTCGAGCACGGACCGGACAAGCCCCTGGAGGGCGGCCTGGTCATCGTCGACGAGGTCTCGATGCTGGATGCTGCGCTTGCACGCCGGCTGGTGGATGCCGTCGCCTCCCCCACGCGCCTCATCCTCGTGGGCGACCCCGACCAGCTCCCGAGCGTTGGAGCAGGGAACGTGCTCGCGGACCTGCTCGACTCAGGCGTTGTCCCGGTCGCGCGGCTCAGCCAGGTCTTCCGGCAATCCACCGAGAGCCTGATCATCACCAACGCGCACCGCGTGCTCGAGGGTCGGCTCCCCGAGCTCCCGCCGCGCGGCGTGCACGACGCGGACTTCTACTTCTTCCCCGTCGAGGAGGGGCAGGAGCGCCTCGCGGAGCGCCTGGTCGAGGTTGCGACGGAGCGTATCCCAAAGACCTTCGGGCTGGACTGGGCTCGCGACGTCCAGGTGTTGGCGCCGATGTACAAGGGTCCCGCCGGGGTTGACTCGCTCAATGAGCGCCTGCGCGACGCGCTGGGCGAGGGCGGGCGCGAGGTCCTCTTTGACGGCAAGACCTGGCGCAACGGCGACCGCGTGGTGCAGACCCGCAACGATTACGAACGGGAGGTCTTCAACGGCGACCTTGGGCGCATCACGCGCGTCGACGCTGAGGGTACGGTGACCGTGCAGTTCCCTGACCGCGAGGTGGTCTACGAGCGCGGCGCGCTCGGCGACCTCAAGCCTGCGTTCGCGATGACGGTGCACAGGAGCCAGGGGGGTGAGTTTCCGTGTGTCGTGTTTCCGCTCTCGACACAGCACGCACACATGCTCCAGAGGAACCTGTTCTACACTGCAATGACGCGGGCTAAGCGCCTGGTTGTGCTCGTCGGAGAGCGCAGGGCGCTCCAGCGTGCGGTGGAGAACGCGGAGCAGTCGAGTCGGCTCAGCCTTCTCTCAACACGCTTGAAGCAGGCCGCGGAATCCCTGCGCTGAATCAGCCATGACCACTCCCACCCTGCCCTTTAGCTCCGCGGTGATCGGCGACGACGGCCAGGCGGGCGGAGAACGCGCGCTCAAGGCCGCCGCTTCGATCGCCTCCACCTTCGGGACCAAGCTGCACGTCGTGCACGCCCTCGACGTCCCCGCGGCGGACGACACCGACGGCCCGCTCACCAGCGTCGCCGGCCACATCGCCGATCTGAACCAGGCAGCTGAGCGCCGGGCACAGAAGCGCGCCGACGCGTTCCTCGGGGAAGGGGCGGCGGACGTCCAGGTGGGCCTGGGTCGACCGCACGCCGCGCTCATCCGCGCCGCGCGGTCTGTCGCGGCCGACCTGATTGTCCTCGGTCCCCACACCAAGCAACACTTCTTCGATCTCGGCGGCACGCAGCGGGCGGTCTTCTCGGGCGCCCACTGCCACATCTGGAGCCAGCCGACGGAGCCGCGCCCCCTCACCCGCATCCTCGCGCCCTGCGACCTCTCCGCGCCGAGCGTGGCCGCGCTGCACGCGGCCCGCGATCTGGCGCGGCACTGCGGTTTGCCGGTCAACGTGCTCCACGTGAGCCAACCGCCGGCCTTGTTCGAACCCATGACCCAGGGAGGTGCCGACGTCATGGTTCCTTCCTACGTTGTCGACGGCTTGCACGAAGCGGCTCAGAAGCGATTCGAGGCGACGATCGACGAGGTCGACTGGCAGGGCGTCGAACACTCCACAGAGTTCGTCATCGGGAGCACCATCAGCGCCATCGAGAGCGCTCGCCAGGAGGGGGACCTGGTCGTGATGGGAACCCACGGACACACTGGGCTGAGCGCCGCGATCCTGGGCGGCGTGACCCACGCGATTCTCAAGCAAGCCGGCGGCCCGATCCTCGCCCTCCGCTCCGAATAAGCGAGACGGCGCAGAGGGCGCAGAGGGCGCCAAGGCGAGCCGCATACGGCCCTCATGAAAAAGTCACGGGGCCACGACGCGAACGCCGCAGCCCCGTGGCTTGCGTTACGGAAGGAACGGCAACAAGCCGCTCTCCGCGCCCACAGTCACCTGCGGGTTGCGAGGTTGTAGAGCCCCAAGATGCCTCAAACAAGGCTCTACCCGTCGATTTGAGCCCATTTGACCGGCTCAGGGGCGTGCGGGCGGATCGTCCCCGAGATACACCCGCCCCTCCAGCCCGGGCGGCATGCACTTCATCTCCTCGCGAGCCTTCGGGTCGTCGTGCGCGTAGCGATAACCCTGGCCGTGTCCGAGGCCCTTCATGAGCGCCGTCGGCGCGTTCCGCAAGTGCATCGGCACCGGCTCACTCGCCGTCTCCTGCACATCGCCCTGAGCCATCGCCAGCGCCTTGTAGATCGCGTTGCTCTTGGGAGCCCTGGAGAGGTAGACGGCAGCCTGGGCGAGGGCGAGGTCCCCCTCCGGGACCCCGAGGCGATCAAAGGCCTCCGACGCGTCTAGCGCCACGCGCAGGGCAAAGGGGTCGGCGAGGCCGACGTCCTCGGAGGCGATCCGGATCAGTCGTCGGGCGAGGTAGCGCCGGTCCTCGCCCCCCTCCAGCATCCTGGCGAGCCAGTACAGAGCGGCGTTCTCGTCCGAGTTCCGGATGCTCTTGTGCAGCGCGCTGACCAGATCGAAGTGCTGGTCCCCGGACCGGTCGTAGCGCACCGACTTCCGCTGCAGCGCCTCGGCGAGGGCGTCGTCGTCGACCTTGCCACCACTCAAGCTGACGGCAGCCACGGTCTCCAGCAAAGTGAGCGCCCGCCGTGCGTCCCCGTCGCTGGCGTTGGCGATCCGCTTGACCTGCTCGTCGTCCAGCTCGATCCGGCCGCCGAGGCCCCGCTCCGACTCGCAGGCGCCCCGGATGAGTCCGACCGTCTCCTCCGTCGAGAGCGGCTCCAGCACCAGCACGCGGCAGCGTGAGAGCAATGCCGCGTTGAGCTCAAAGGACGGGTTCTCCGTCGTCGCGCCGATGAGCAGCACGTCTCCCCGCTCGACGAAGGGAAGAAACGCGTCCTGCTGCGCCTTGTTGAAGCGGTGGATCTCGTCCACGAAGAGCAGCGTACGGTCGCCCGTCCGAGCCCGACGATCCCGCGCCTCTCCCATCACCGCCCGGACCTCCTTCACCCCGGAGAGTACGGCGGAGAAGGGCACGAAGCGCGCCCCCGAGGCGTCTGCCACGAGACGCGCGAGGGTCGTCTTCCCGACGCCCGGCGGACCCCACAGGAGCAGGCTCTGCTGCACCTCACCGTTGAGCACGCGCTGGAGGAGCTTCCCTTCACCGAGGAGGTGCGTCTGGCCAAAGACCTCTCCCGCCTGCTGCGGCCGCATGCGCTCGGCCAAGGGCGCGTCCGCAGGAGCCTCGGCGACCGGGTCCTCCCGGGCATCTGCGCCGGAGTCGGAATCGTCGAAGAGGGCTGGGCTCATGGTGATCGAGGAGCTCCATGCTCCCCCACGCAAAGATGGTACGGGCGACCCCTCTGGTGGCACTAGACTCCGGCCATGTCCGCACCCGAACGCACCCGTCCGATCCACGTCCCCGCCTCAGGACCGCCCCAGATCGACCGCCCATCGCCAGAGATCCTGGAGGCGATCGGCCAGGACGGGGTGTTCCGGATGCTCGCGGACTTCTACGGGGAGCTTGAGCGGAGCGAGCTGCGGCGCTGGTTCCCCGAGGACATGGGAGCTGCGTCGGAGCGGTCCGCCGCCTTCTTCGTGCAGCTCCTCGGCGGGCCGCCCCTGTTCAACGAGCGGTATGGTCCCCCACGCATGAGGATGCGCCACTTCCCCTTCGAGATCGACGAGGCCGCCCGCCGCATCTGGCTCGACGCCTTCCATCGGGTGGTCGACGCCGCGCCGGCGAACTACGGCTTCCCCGCCGAGCACGTCGATGGGTTCCGCGCGTTCCTGGATGGCTTCTCCACCTGGATGGTCAACGCGGCTCCCGACGAGACGGCGTCCTCCTGACGGTCTTCCATCGACCGCTGGCAACAGCGCCTCTTCCGCTGGCGTATCGGCGCAAACCCACGCGCCGGCCGCCCGGTTCCTCCCCCATGTCGCCCGAGGTTGGCGGCGTCGATAGGAACCTGAACAAGGAAGAAACATGAAGCACCTCTCACTCGCGCTGCTCTCCTGCGCGCTCGTCCTCTCTCTCTCCTCACCCGCCCCGGCGCAGCCCCAGGAGGCCCACCTGGGCTCCGAGCCATCGCTTGCCGAGCAGGAGGCCCGGCCGACGCAAGGCCGCCAGAGACTCCGAGGAGAGAGACTCCGAGGAGACCGTCCGAAGGCCCGAGGGGAACGGGCTCCCCAAGAAGCGCAGGAGCAGCGCCGGGCTCGCCGCGGCGAGCAGACGGGACACGCCGCCGGCGAACAGGGCCTCGGCAAGAGAGACGGAATGCGCGCTCGCGCGAGAGCTTCGAGGGGCGCGGGGCGACCGAGCACCGAACAGCGGGGACTTGAACAGCCGGGCTTCGACCGGTCCGCCGGCGCAAGGTCCCCCGGACGTCGGGGGGCGATGAAGAGCAAGCTTGGCGCCCGTCGTCTCCGCAGCGCCCGCGGGCGCTCCGAGATCCAGCGGGAGCAGCCGGACCGCGCGCAGCGGGATGTCGGCGGCCGCATCGATCGCTCCAGCGCGCACGGCGCCAGGCGGCAACGCTCGGGAGCGCGCCGCTCCGGAGCCCGCCGGTCGGCGGGGCGGACGCCCGGGAAGGTCCGGGGGCAGGTTCAGCAACGGGGCCGGCAGCAGGTCCAGCCGCAGATCCAGCGGCAGGCCGCGCAACGGGCCCATCGAGGGGCCCAGCGAGGGGCCAAGCGAGGGGCTCCGCGAGGAGCTCAGCGAGGTGCACAACAGCCCGGTCCGCGCTCGCTCAAGAGCGGGTCCGGAGCCCGGCGCTCACGCCGCTGACCCGCGCCGCCCCGGCCTCCAGGCCGCCCCTTGAGGGCGTCAACGGGCCCGGGGGCTGGGCGCGTCGAGCTCAGTAACCGAGGTCCTTCGGATCCACCACGTGGGTCCGGAGGATCTCTTCCTTCGGGCCGATCATGCGGCCAGTGACCTTCGGAGCACCCTCCGTGAGCTCCACCTCGAGCACGAGCGCGACCGAGTCTGCGCTCGCGTCCCAGACCAGCCCCGGGTGAGGCGCCGCGGCGGAGGCGATGGCGTGGTTGGCCAGCGGGGACGAGACGAACTCGATGGGTGAGTACCCGAGGTGCTCCGCCGCGTCCCCGTGCCGGATGACCCGTGGCCGGTGCACGTCGCCCCCCACCAGCACCACGCCCTTCACCTTCGCCGCCCCGAGGGCCGTGAAGATCGCGTCCCGCTCGTGGCGCCACGTGAACCAGCAGTCGCGCTTGCCCGGACGGACCGCGCCGTTCCAGACCATCCCGCAGGCGAGCACCTTCACCGCCGCATCCGACGCGGAGACCGCGGCGACGAGCTGCTCCCGCTGGGTAGAGCCGAGGAGCGAGGTCAGTCCGGAGCCCGGCGCGCCGAAGACCTCCTCATCCCCGAACCACCTCGTATCCACGAGAAAGACCTCCATGGGGCCGCGCCGAAAGGACGTGTAGACGCCCCGCTCACCGTCGCCAAAGGAGGGCTGAGGGTGGTACTCGACGAACGCCCGGCGGGACTGCTCCCGCCCAGGCTGGGCTCCGACCTGGTCGTTGGTGGCGAAGTCGTGGTCATCCCAGGTCGCGTAGACCGGCACGCTCGCGGCGAGCGGCCGGAGCTCGGGGATGGACCAGAACTCCCGATAGCGCCGGCGCTGCCGGGCGAGCTCCGTGCTGTCGATGTACGGGGTATCGCCGAGCAGCACGAGGGCATCGGGCGCCGCCTGCGCCATGGCGGTCCAGATGGGCTGCGACTCGAAACGGTCGTGGCTCGCGCAGGACCCGAAGGCCACGCGCGCCGCGGTCACGTCGGCGTGTGGGCTCGGGGTGGTGAAGGTCACCTCCAGGTCTGGCTGTCCCTCCACCTCCAGAAGCACCCGGTACTCGACGCCCGGCTCGAGCCGCTCCAGCGCGAGGACAGCCGTGCCGTCTGCGTCCGGCCGCGGGGAGAAGCGACCGCGGCTGCGGGGCACGCCGCCCTCGAAGAGCGTCCGCTGTGCCGCGCGCCCGTCTCCAAGTCGGAGCCAGACCTTAGCGCCGTCCGGCCGCAGGTCGCCGAGCACTGGACCGATCACCGGTTCAGTGACGGTCTCGGGGGCCACGGCCCCATCGCCCACCGGCTCCTGCGCCGCGAGGGACGATGCGCCGAGGAGCAGGAGCAAGGGCCAGGTGAACGCGCGTCTTCGTGACTCCATGGTGCAACTCCATCCAGGGGGTGGGGATCTCGTGCCGACGAGGAGGACGCCCTCGGGGGCCCGCGGCTCGGTGAATCGAGTGTGGACGTGGCCGCGGAGGGCCACAAGGCCGGCTGGCCTGAAGTCCCCTCAGCGCCGAGCGGCGGCGAACAGCATGAGTGCGCCAGCGACCGTGACATTGAGCGACTCCACCTCCCCCGCCATGGGAATGGTGACCGCGTCGCACCTGGAGAGCTCGGGGGGCGCCTCACCTGTCTCCCCCGACATCCACACCACCGCGCGCTCCGAGAAGACCGCCCCGTCGAGGGGAGCGCCCCCGCGGGTCGCGGCCACGCACTGGCTGAAGCCTGCGTCCGACAGCGCAGCGACTGCCCGCCCGAGGTCGCTCACCTCGTACACGGGCAGGCGTAGGAGGCTCCCCATGGAGCCACGCAGGGCCTTCGGAGTGAACGGGCGGGCGCCGCCCGGAGCGAGGACCATCGCCGTCGCCCCCGCCGCCTCTGCGCACCGTGCGAGGGCGCCCAGGTTCCCGGGATCCGAGACCCCCGCGACGCCGAGCACCAACCCGTGCTGGCCCAGCTCGGCCTCGAGCGCCCCCTCATCACGGCTCGCCGGCCTGGAGAAGATGCCCAGCACACCCGGCGGAGTCGTGAGGGTGCCGAGCCGCTCGAAGAGGGCGGGTGCTACGGCCCGGGTCACAGGCCCGTCGAGCCGTTCGAGCAGCTCATCGTGGCCCTCGCGCACCAGCAGGAGCTCCGCCTCCAGGCCCGCCCCCAGAGCATCGAGAATCAGCCGCTCCCCCTCGAGGAGCATGGCCCCGGGCTCCTTGCCCCGCGCCACGCGATCGACGCGCTTCAGGGACGGGTTCGTCCTCGAACGGATCACGTCGTGTCCCTCGTCCATAGACAGAGGATACCGCGTACCCTTGTCGCCGATGACCGCAGGTGCCAACGCTCTCGGAAGAGTCGTCCGCGTGGACGCCAAGGTGGTCCACGTGGACGTAGATGCCGCGTCTATCACCGAAGGCTCCACCGCCGTGCGCGAGACCCGTGACGGAGAGCCGATCCTCGCGGCCCTGCGCGGGGCGCTGTTCGAGGACCTCCAGGGCCAGAAGAACCCCGTGGCGGTCGGCGACCGCGTCCGCCTCGACCTCTCCACGGACCCCGCCAGCCTCGAGGAGGTGCTCCCCCGCCGGAACTACCTCGGCCGTGTCGCCTCGTCCCACGACCCCCGCGAGCAGGTGCTGGTGTCGAACGTGGACCAGCTCTTCGTGATCGGCTCCCTCCGGAGCCCCGGCTTCTCGAGCAACCGCACGGACCGCATCCTCGCCGCCTGCAGCTGGCACCAGATCCCGGCGGTGCTCGTCTTCAACAAGGCGGACCTCGACAAGAAGGGGACGTTCGCCGACCGCTATCTCTCCACCTACCGTGACGTCCCCGACCTACGTGTCCTGGTCACCTCCGCGAAGACCGGCGAGGGCGTCGAGGAGATGTGCGCGCTGCTCAAGGACCGCGTCTCCGTGTTCTACGGGCCGAGCGGAGCCGGGAAGTCGACCCTGCTCAACCAGATCCAACCCGGCCTCAACATCAAGGAAGGCAAGATCAGCGCCTACTGGAAGCAAGGCAAGCACACGACCACCTACTCGCGGCTCCATCGCCTTGAGATGGGCGGCTACGTGGTCGACACGCCTGGGATCCGGGTCTTCCGACTGCACGGACTCGAGCGCGCTCAGGTACGAGACCTGTTCCCCGACCTCGCGCCGTTCCAGCCGCGGTGTCAGTACACCGACTGCACCCATGACCATGAGCCTGGCTGCGCGGTGGCCGACGCGTCCGAGGAAGGGCTGCTCGCGGACACTCGTTACGCGAGCTACCTGAGCCTGCTCGACGAGGTCGACCCCGAGGGCGCGTATGACCCGGACGGGTCGAGCGAGCCCGGCGAAGAGTAGCTCTACGGCCTCTCCGCGAGTGGCTGGAGCGCCAGCACGGCGCCTGCTAGCCGCTCAGTTGAAGTCGTACACGTAGCTGAGTCGCTGCTTGTTCACGATCGCATAGGAGAGGTCGGTGAGCTTGCGGAGCTCATCATCACCCTGATCGTTGAAGCCGCGGAGCTCGGGCTCTCGCATCACGAAGAAGCGGCGCGTCGACGTGTCGGATACGTCATAGCTCCCCGGCCGGATGAAGCCCGCGAGCTCGATGTTGAGGTGCCCGGTGTAGAACACCCGCACCTTGTCGAGGTCCGCATCACGGGAGATCTCAGCCATCGCTCCATCCCCTGCCTCGTCGAGGAACTCGTGAGCCACGAGCACCTCGTCAAGGTTGATGTGCAGCAGCGGAGTGTGGATCTGGTCTCGAGACTTCAGATCCACGAGCGTGCAGTCCCGGATCCGGAGGAACGTCTTTCGATGCTCGTCCAGGATCTTCGACAGCCGCGTGTACTTGTTCTCGACGTTCCCCTTGATGAGGAAGGCGTCGGTTAGAAATAGGTCGGAGCAAAGCATGGCGTGCGCCAGGCTCTATCGGCCCCCGAGCCTCACCGCCTTGAGCCCACGGTCACCCGGGACCCAATCCCAGTCCGATGACCGCCCCAGGGCTCTCAGTGGCTGCCCTGACCAGCCCCGACCCGAGACCGGAGCGCGCCGACCAGGTAGAGGGAGCCCGTCACCATCACGCACGCCGGGTCGTCGCGGTCTCGGACCGAACTGGACCCCGTGACCCGGCTGAGGGTCCAGCTGAGGGCCGCCTCGAGGGCCTCCTCCGGTGAATCATGCACCTCCACCTCGAGCCCATGGGCCGACGCCGCCTCGGCCACCGCCGCCGCCGGGTGGTGAACACCGGACCCCGGCACGGTGGTCGCGAAGACCCGCTGGAGGCCTCGCCGGGCCATCGGCGCCACGAGCTCGGAGACGTCCTTCTCGCCGTGGACCGCCAGCACCGCGCCCCAGGGGCCAGCCCGCTTCGAGAGGGCCTCGGCGAGCGCCAGCTCCATGGAGCTGGCCACATGAGCACCGTCCAAGAGCACAGCGGTCCCGTCCAAGTCGAACCACTCCATGCGCCCCGGGAGCCTCGCCCCAGCCGTCACCTCCGGGGTGAGCAGGTCTCCGCTGAGCCCTTCCACTCGCCGGCCAAGGAGATCCAGAGCCGCCCGAGCCACCCTGGCGTTGGCCTCCTCGAAGGTCTGGTCCGCGTCACTCCAGGCGACCACATGTTCGACCGCGTGCGCCGCCGCGATCTCGGCGAGGACTCCGTGAGCCTCGCCTCCCGGCGGCGTCCCAGTGACCAGCAAGGACCCCGCCTTCACGATGCCCCCCTTCTCGCGCGCGATGGCCCCCAGCGTGTCGCCCAGGATGGCCGTGTGCTCGAGCGCGATCGACGTGACCACGGAGAGGTCGGGCGCGTCGATGACATTGGTCGAGTCCAACCGCCCCCCAAGCCCGACCTCCAGGACAGCCCAGTCCACATGGGCCTCCTGGAAGGCCAACAAGCCCGCCAACGTGACGATGTCGAACCACGACGCCTCGGCCCCGACCGTCTGCGCCTCTTCGGCCTCCGAGACCAGCTGGAGCGCAGCCGTGAGGGCCGCCGCGAGGGCCTCGTCCGAGATAGGCTGACCATCGAGACGGATCCGCTCGTTGATCCGCTCCACATGCGGAGAGCCAAAGACCCCCACGCGGAGCGCAACGCGCTCCAGGCCCGCCGCGATGAGGTTGGCCACTGACCCCTTGCCCTTCGAACCGGCGACGTGGCACAGGCCGTAACCACGCGACGGAAAGCCAGCCCGAGCGACCAGGTCCTCGATCGGTGCGAGGTCGACTCGCCAGCCGCTGGACCGGTCCTTTCGCTCCCAGTTGATCCGAGCCTCGAGCCGTTTGAGAGCGAGTTCGAGGGGTTGCGATGACGACATGGTGGATGGCGAGCTGTGACTCGTTGGTGGACGCCGTCTCAGATTGGTGCGTGCGGTCCGCCGCTGCCCTCCCGCTATGCACGCGGGGCCGGACGAGAACAGGCTCTCCCTGCTTGGGCGCACGGACCCGAGCCTGAGGGAGCGAGGCCCCGGAAAGATGAGCGAACTCATCCACCGCATCAAGATCTTCGTTTACCGCTTCGCGGAGACCAAGCCGACCTACCTGCTGCTGAAGCGGGACCAGGGGTTGGAGGCCATGTGGGGTCCACTCCAGGCCTCGCTCGGGTTCGGCGACAAGTTGGAGACGGCCATCCGGCAGCACGTGCGCGAGGACATCGGGCTCCCCACCCCGGAGCGGCTGCTGGACCTCGAGATGCCGGGGCGGTGGAGTATTGGAGACGAAGAGGTCATCGAATGGATGTTCGGCGTCCGGACCGAGGACATCGTGCGCCCCGAGAGCATGTCGCCTGACTGGGCCGCTCATCGGTGGGCGAACTTTGACGACGCCTACCGCAGCCTAGGGTTCGAGCTCGACCGCGCCGCGGTCATGCGCCTGCACACGAAGGTGCTCGCCGCGTGACCCCTGGACCGGTCGGCCAGCAGGTCAGATCAGCGGCAGGGGCGGGTACTCGGCCCCGAGCACCGCGACCGGATCGGCGCCGAACAGGCCGCGAATGAGCGTGGCATAGACGGACCGAAAGTCCGTGGTGAAGGCCAGGTCCCCGGCGTCCAACTCCGTCAAGGATGGGTGCGCGCCGTAGAGGCCCCCCTTCACCGAGTGCCCGAGGAGGAACATCGGGCCGGCCTTGCCGTGGTCGTGCCCGGACGATCCGTTCTCCGCGACCCTCCGGCCGAACTCGCTGAAGACGAGCACCACCGTGTCTCGCCCGGCCTCGCTGCGATCCAGGTCCTCGAGGAAGGCGCCGAGGGCATCGCCGAGCTCCCCCATCTTCCGGTCATGGGCCTGTCGCTGCTTGGAGTGAGTGTCGTACCCGTTATCAGAGACCGAGAAGATCTGCGTCCCGGACCGAGCGTTCACGAGGGCTGCGACGTCTCGCAGCTCGGCGGACAGGCGGGTCTTGGGGTACTCCACGCTCGTGCGGTAGATCGCCGCCGCTCCTCGGATCCTCCCGGAAGACTCGCGGGCGTCGTCGAGGGTCGCCCGCAGCTTGTCGAGCGCGCCGTCCCGGCCCACGTGACGAGGGTCACGCTCCATCTCGTGTTCACAGATGGCCGCGCCGCCGCGAGCGTAGGCCTCCTCGTCTCCGAACCACCGATAGCCCGTCGGCGAGGCCAGGGCAACGGGCGGCTGCTTCCGCGAGAACAGGGAGTAGGGGGCCTTGCCACCGAAGTGGACGACGCGATCCGGTCGAGGCTCATCTGCCCACCGGGAGGCCGCCAGGCGGCCAATCCAACCGTCCCCAGAGATCCGACCGGCCCGATGGGCGGTGTGCCAGACCTCGTAGGACTTGAAGTGAGAGCGAACCGCCTCCGGATAGCCGCAGCCCTCCACGATGGCCACCTGCCCCTGATCGAAGCGCCCGCGGAGCGCCCCCAGCCCCGGGTTGAGGCCCCGGTAGTCGTCGATCTTGAGCAGCTCGGAGGCCTTGTGGGCGGTGGAGCGTCGGATCCGCCTGAGCTCATCATCCCCGTAGGGCACGACCGTCGCGAGCCCGTCGTTCCCGCCCGACAGCTGGACGAGGACGAGGTTCTTGCCGCCCTCCCCCGGAAGGCCTTGGACCCTTCCCCCGCCGGCCAAGACCTCGGGCAACAGGCCGAACCCTGCGGCCGACGCGGCCGCCGCTCGAAGGAAGGAACGTCGATCAGGCTTGGGCAAGTTCATGGCATGGACCCCGGAGCGATCAGGGAGGCTCAGTGGAGCTGCGCCTCGGGCAAGGACAGGACGAGGTGGGTGAATTCGTGGAAGACGCGCTGGTTCTTGCGACGGAAGCGAGGCATGTCCGCCTCCTCCACCTCGTACTTCTCCCGGATCGCGCGCAGCTGCACCTCGAGCATCTGGAGAGTCTCGGTTGGCGGCTCGATGGCGAGGAGCCGCTGCGTGAGGAGCGCCACGACCTCGCGGTCGCTCCCCGCCCTTGCGTCGCGCACCACCCGAGCCTCCATGGAGCTCGGCTCGTACTTCACCCGACGCAGGATGGTCGCGAGGCCCGCCACCTCGTAGCGCTTGACCTGCTGCCCCTCGGCCTTGCGCTTCTGCTTGCCCGTCATGGGGCCCATCTCGTCCATGGTCCCAGACATCTCCATCATGTCCGAGGCGTCGGCGCGCAGCGTCTCGATGTCCACCGCCCCCACGATCGCCCCGGCGATGTTGCCGCGCATCATGAACGTCGAGGTCGTGATCCAGGCGAGGCCCTCGTCCCATCCCTTCACGTTGGGCGGCTGGAAGAGGTCCTGACCCAGGTCCGCGGCGGCCTCGACGATGAAGGCGGCCGGGAGGTCCGCCTCAAGGCGGATAGCGCTGCCCACCAGGAAGTCAACCGGACTCGCGACCCGCGCGCCGATCACCTCGTCCCGGTAGAAACGCGGATCGAGCAGTACCCGCTCGACCAGGTAGCCCACGTCGTAGCCCGTCTCTCGCAGCAGCGCTGCGTACTCTTCCACCCTCTCTTCGGTAGCTGAGACCCCTTCGAGGTACTCGACCACGGTGCGTGCGACGTAGTCCGCACAGGCCGGCTGGCCCAGGAGAATGTCCGCCAGGTCCGCGGGACCGTGGTTCCCGCGGACGCCGAGGATGACCTTGGGCTTGTCGTCGTGTCGCTTGGGATTGAAGCGGTAGGTGGCGACATCCAGCGCCGGCGCCACGCCCGCGCCGGTGAGGCTGCGGGCCGCCTCGCGGATATCCACCTCGCCATAGTTGCCCTCTCCGAGGGAGAAGAGCTCCATGACCTCGCGGGCGAGGTTCTCGTTGGGTCGTCCCTTGCGGTTGTCGTCGTTGTCGAGATAGACGAGCAGCGCGGGGTCCTCCAACATCGCGTGCAGGAGCGCGGAGTAACTTCCAAGCGCCTGCGACCGGATCGTGTTGTGCTGCTCGATCATCAGCGCCGGCCGCTTCACCGTCTCCAGGGACGAGGTGAACACGCCATGCCACATGAGCGTCATGCGGTCGCGGAGCGGATCGTCCCCGGCGAGCATGCTCTCGATCCAGCCCTCGCGCAGGGCGGCGAACTGATCTCGGTACCAGCGGTTGCGGCGCTTGCGGAGCTCTCGCTTCTCGTCGCCTGATGCCCGGTTGTACTCCTCAGCGCTGTAGGGGAGCCGCTCGTACTCGTAGGGGACCCACGCGCCCTCGCCCACGGTGGGGCGCGGCCGGACCAGGTACTCCACCAGAGCGCGAGGGCCAGCCTCGACCCAGGCGTCCACGTCCTCGTCGCGGATACCGAAGCCAGCTCGGTTCCAGACGTGCTCCACGGCGCGGCGGTCCCAGGGGATGTCGACGAGCTCGGTCGCTGCCGTCGGCACCGAGCCCTCGACCTCACCTCCACCGGTGACCGGCCGGGCCGGCGAGGCGTCCAATGGGGCCCCCCCCGCCAAGGAGATCCCGGTGGTGCAGAGGAGGGCGAGCAGGGTTCGAACCACTGCAGCGGACGGTTGGAGTTGGATCATCGGACGAAGCGTCGCATCTCGAGACCAGCACCAGCACGGCGCGGTCCAGTCTCTCCAACACTACGCTCCCCCCCGGGTTCCGGTGAGGACCGTCATGGGACTAGACTCCCCATGAACCTGCCCCTCACACCCATGCCTCACTCTGCGCCCCTCGACCTACCCGCCTTCCTGGACCGCCTGCGGGCGGAGGGTGAGCTCGTGGAGGTCGAGACGGAGGTCGACCCCAGGCTCGAGATGGCCGAGGTCCACCGGAGGGTCATCGCCGCAGGGGGGCCGGCCGTGCTCTTCAAGCGCCCCCGCGGCGCAGCCTTCCCGGCGGTGACAAACCTCTTCGGCACGGCCCGCCGAGTCCAGCTCGCCTTCGGTGACCGGCCCGAGGCCGTGGTCGAGCGCATCGCTGCCCTCCCCGAGGAGGCCCTCCCGCCCACGCCAAAGAAGCTCTGGGCCCAGCGGTCCCTGATCGCCTCCCTGGCTCGGGTTGGACTCAAGCGAGGCCGGCGCGGCCCCGTGACGGAGGTCGTCGATCGCTCGCCGGACCTCTCCACGCTCCCCGCCTTGACCACCTGGGCACGGGACGGCGGACCGTTCGTGACGCTGCCCCTCGTCCTGACCGCTCACCCCGAGAACGGCGGACTCAACCTCGGTATGTACCGAGCGCAGCTGTTCGAGGACGGCGGCGTTGGCATGCACGCTCAGATTGGCAAGGGCGGCGGGTTCCACCTCGCTGAGGCGGAGCGGTTGGGACAACCGCTGCCCGTCCATGTGCACGTGGGCGGTCCGCCGGCGCTGGTCCTCGCGGCCATCGCGCCGCTCCCCGAGAACGTCCCGGAGGTCCTCCTCGCGAGCCTCGTCCTCGGACGGCGCCTGGAGCTGTGCCGGGCCACCGGAAGCGGGGACCTGCCCCTGGTCGCGCGCTCCGAGTTCGTCCTCGCCGGCAAGATCGCCCCCGGGGCCCGCCGGCCTGAGGGCCCCTTCGGCGACCACTACGGGTACTACTCGGAGACCCACGACTACCCCTGGTTCCAGTGCGACACGCTCTATCGACGGCGTGACGCGGTCTGGCCAGCCACGGTGGTCGGCAAGCCGCGCCAAGAGGACTTCTTCATCGGCGACTACCTGCAGGAGCTGCTCAAGCCCCTCGCCAAGGTCGCGATGCCCGGCGTCCTCGACCTGTGGAGCTACGGCGAGACCGGCTACCACGCGCTGGCGGCGGCGGTGGTCCGCGAGCGGTATCGGCGCGAGGCCATGGTCTCCGCCTTCCGGATCCTCGGCGAGGGCCAGCTCTCGCTGACCAAGTTCCTGCTCGCGACGGACCGCGCCGTGGAGCTGAAGGACTTCGCCGCCACCCTGCGCCACATCCTGGAGCGCGCAGACTTCCGGACGGACCTGTTCATCCTCTCGAACGTCTCCATGGACTCGTTGGACTACGCGGGCCCCAAGATCAACGAGGGCAGCAAGGGCGTCCTGCTGGGCCTCGGCGAGCCCCGGCGCAAGCTCCCCGACACCTTCGTGGGGACCCCGGCGCGCCCCGCGGGACGCGTCGAGGTGTTCACCGACGGCGCGCTGTGCGTCGAGGCCCCCCCCCACGAGGACACTCCGGACGCGGCCGCCTCGATCGCGCGCGACCCCGCTTTCAAAGACTGGCCCCTGGTGGTCCTCGTGGACGACGCCGAGGCAGCCAGCCGCAGCGCGATGAACTTCCTCTGGACGACGTTCACCCGCTTTGACCCCGCCCGCGACCTCTTCGCGAGGGAGGTCGAGCTGGTGCACCATCACCCCTCCTTCACCCCGCCGATCGTCATCGACGCCCGGATGAAGCCCGACTATCCGGCCGAGCTGTTCTGTGATCCCGAGACCGCGGCGACCGTGGATCGCCGCTGGAAGGAGTACTTTCCGGGCGGCGGGGTCGAGATGGGAGACTCGGACCTCGGGCACCTCTCCCGGTGAGTCGCTCGGCCCGTGCCTGCTACCCTCAACGGGTGCGGCGCCTCCTTCGATGCCTCGCGTGCCTCGGCGCGCTCTCATCAGCGACCGCCGTCGCCCAGGACCTGGACAGGCCTGAGCGCGACCCCCTCTACGCCCTCGGAGACGGGCTGACCGCGACCGGATGGGGCCTCGACGCTCGCCTTCGACTTCGGCTGCACGCCGACCTCGTGGAACCTCACCTCGGCGGCCTCGGCGCGGCCGCGGGGGCGCCCTCCGGGGGCACGACCGATATCCGCCGGGCGCGGGCGCTCCTTGACCTTCGCGGCGCGGAGGGCACCGCCCTGAGGCCGTTTAGGATCCGGGCCCAGGTGGACTTCAGGGACCTCGAGGTGCGCTGGCTCGATCTCTACGCCCGCTACGACGGGATCTTCTCGGGAGGGGCGGTGGTCGCGAGCGACCTCCGCGCGGGTGAGTTCCGCGAGCCCTTCGGGTTGGAGGCGATGACCAGCGTCAGCTACCTGCCGTTCATCGAGCGCTCGACGGCCACCAACACCTTCACCCCCGGTCGCTCCCGCGGCGCCCAGGCCACGCTCCAGGTCGCGAACGGTCTCCTCCAGGCGGGCGCCTTCCGCCGCACCGAGGGTCGCCCGTTTCCGGACGAGGCCCTCGACGAGCGCGCGATCACCGCCCGCGCGGTGTGGCAGGGCGACGGGCAGGGCTTGACCCAGGCGGGAGGATCGATCTCCCTGCGGGATCCAGGGGGCGACCTGCTCGTGTTCCGGGGAACCACCGGCTCGAGGCTCCTCGAGCAGCTCGCCGACACCGGGTCTATCGACGCGGACCGCGCCGTCACTGCAGGCGTGGAGGCCCTGTACCGGGAGGGTCCATGGACCGCTCAGTCCGAGGCCTTTGGGGCCTGGATCGATGACGCCAACGGGGTCGGCGGCGAGTCCTTCCTCTCCGGCGGCTACCTCTCGCTCTCACGCTTCCTTGGCGCCGCAGAGACCAGCTGGGCCCGCGGCCGCGGTGCCCTGGGGCCCCCGGTGATCGAGGGTGCGATGCCCCCCGGCGGCTGCGGCCTGCAGGCGCTGGAGGCCGTCGCCCGCCTCAGCTACACGGACCTGACCGGGGGCTCGATTCAGGCGGGGCGAGTGCTGGACCTAGAGACCGGCCTCAACGTCTACATGAGCCCCACCACTCGACTGATGCTGCACTGGGTCGGGGTCAGCGCCGAGCCCGCCGGCGGCCCGCGCGGCGAGGGCTGGGCGATCCTGGGCCGGCTCCAGGTCCAGATCTAGTCGACGGCTGCGAGGTTGAGGTACACGCGAAACGTGCTGCCTGAGCCAGGCGTGCTCTCGAGCTCAATGGACCCGTCGAGCCATTGGACGAGGTGCTTCACGATGGACAGTCCGAGGCCGGTCCCCCCCACCTCGAGGGAGCGCGCCTTGTCGACGCGATAGAAACGCTCGAAGATCCGCGCCTGGTCCTCCTCCGGGATGCCCAGGCCGTTGTCCGTGACCGCCAGCACGGCCTTCCCCTCCTGCAGCTGAACGCTGACCGCGATCCGGCCCCCGGTGGGTGTGTACTTCAGCGCGTTGTCGAGGAGGTTGTCGAAGACCTGCTGGAGGGCCTCCCGGTCCGCCATCACCCAGAGCTCGCCGTCGACACCCTCGAGGCTCACGGTCTGGTCACGGGCCACCGCGGTCGGTTCATGCCGACGCACTCCCTCCTCCACGAAGGCCCTGAGGTCGAGCGGCGCGAGAGAGGGGCGGCTTACGTCCTCCTCAATTCGCGCCAGGCTCAGCAGGTCCATCACGAGGTGATTGAGGCGGAGCACGTTCTTCTGGACGATCTCAAGGAACCGCTGTCCCCGATCCTCTTCCGCCACCGCACCGTCCAGCAGCATCTCGACGTAGCCACGGATGTTCGTCAGGGGAGTCTTCAGTTCGTGGCTGACGTTGGCCACGAAGTCCCGGCGTATGCGCTCCAGCCGGCGGACCTCGGAGACGTCATTGAGCACGGCCACCACGCCCACGGAGTCGCCGTCCTGGAAGCTCCTCGCCTCGGCATTGACGATCGCAGTCTCGTCCGTCTGACTGAGCTCGAGCTCCTGTCGGGCCGGGATCTCCGTCGACCGAGCGCGGTGCACCAGCTCGACGAGACCCGCGAGGTTCCCCTCACGCCACGCCGCCGGGTCCGTCTCGTCCTCACGGATGCCGAGGAGGCTCCGCGCCGCGTGATTGGAGAAGGTCACCTGGTCGTCCACGTCGAGCGCGACGACCCCCTCGGTCATGCCAGCCACCATGGCGCGGAGCCTCTCCTGGCCCGCGGTCAGGTCCGCGACCTGCTGCTTGATGTCGTGGCCCAGCTGCTGGAAGGACCGGGCGAGGTCACCGACCTCGTCCCCGTCGCGGGCTCCCTGGGGCAGCCTCGCGGCCGCCTCGTAGTCACCCGCTCCCATGGCGACTGCCACGGCGCGCATCTGAACCAGCGGCGTGGAGATCCGGCGGACCAGCAGGGCGCCGACGAAGAGCGCCGGCAGGCTCGCGATCAAGGCGCCGAGGAACAGGAGGCGCGCCACCTCGCGCTTCTTGTCCTCGAGAGACTGGGTGCGTACAGCGACGCGAACCAGGCCGCCGAGGTCCCGGTCGTGGTCTCGGCATACGGCGACGTACAAGGTCTCGGCGCCCGTGGTCGCACTCTCGCGCACAGCGACGCCCTCACCCAGGGTGATCGCGTCGACGATCTCCTGCCTGCCGCCGAGGTGATTCTCCATCTCAGCCGGCTCCTCCTCCGAGTCAGCGAGCACCACGCCATCACGCCGGATCATCGTGATCCGACGGCCGGTCCGCTGGCTGACCTCGGCCACGCGGCGCTGGAGGTAGGTGCGGTCCACGCCGCCGAAGTCATCCTGAGAGAGCTCTCCGAGCGCGATCGCCACGTTGCGGAGGTCCGTCGCGACCTGCTCCTGCAGGCTGCGGCCGTACTTGTCGTGCACAAGGACGCCGATCGCGCCGACCGTCAAGAAGATGAGGAGCGCGTAGGAGCTGAACAGCCTCCAGAAGAACTTCGAGCGGAACATCGCTGCCACAAGCTACCGGCTGGGCGCCTCGGGGGTGAAGGAGTATGGAGCGCCTCGTGGGACTCGCACGCACAGAACAAGCGTCACGGCACTCCTCCCCATGGGGAGCCGGCCGCGGGCCTCAGTCGACCACCTTGTAGCCGACACCTCGAACGGTGACGATCGTGCCACCGTGCTCACCGAGCTTCTTCCGGATCGCGCTCACGTGGACATCGATGTTCCGGTCGAGGATCACCGCCTCCCCGTCCGTGAGGCTCTCCACGAGTTCATCTCGCGTGTAGACCCGGCCTGGGTACTTGGCGAGGCGCCAGAGCAGCCGAAACTCAGACCGAGTGAAGACCACAGGCACGTCGTCGATCGTGACCTCGTGACGCTCCTTGTCGAGGGTGACCGGCCCCAACTCGATACGAAGGCGCGCCTCGGCGACGGGCTGGCCGCGGCGGAGCACGGCACGAATACGTGCGAGCAGCTCCCGGGGGCTGAACGGCTTGCGGACGTAGTCGTCCGCTCCAAACTCCAGCCCCACGATGACGTCGCTCTCTTCTCCTCGCGCCGTGAGCATCATCACGGGGATGGCCTTCGTTCTGTCATCCTCCTTCAGGGCCCGGCAGACCTGGAGGCCGTCCAGCCCGGGAAGCATCAGGTCGAGGAGCACCAGGGACGGCTTGCGGCGCCTCGCCTCTGAGAGCCCCTTCTCGCCGTTGCGGGCGATCAGGATCGAATAGCCCTCGCGCCCGAGGGAGTACTCGAGAAGCTCGACAATGTCAGGGTCGTCTTCGACGATGAGGATGGTCTCTTTGCCCATGGGATCTTCAGGAAGCTATTGACCAAGATGCCGGTGCCGCATCAAGGGAGTGTGAAGCTCGGCGCAGATTCCAGCTAGACCGGTGCGACCACGTCCTCAGTCGCGGGCCTCGAAGCCATAGAAGGAAGGGTCCCTGAGCGGGGGGACGTCCTCGAGGGGGAGCAAGACCGTCCGCACGGCCCAGATGTCCTTGAAGATTCGATACTCGATCGCGGTCTTGTCGAGGTACTCGACCCCGGCGCTCCCACCCGTGCCCGTCCGCCGTCCGATGACGCGCTCTACCATTCGAGCGTGGCGCTGGCGGAAGATCACGAACCCCTGCTCGACCTCGAGGAGGGCTGCGAGCACCTCGCGCGGCCACGCGAGCAGAGGCAGCTCCCGATAGGACTCGAGGAAGACCAGCGCAGCACGGACGGCCCCGACCGACGCCCCAACCGCGGGGTCAGAGGGAGCCAGGAACTCCTCCACCGAGGCGCGCTCGCGCTCGTAGTTTGCCGCCAGCCGCTCCTGGGCGACCTTCACGTCCCGGCCGGTCTCCGCGGCCACAGCCCCAGCGTGATCACGGGTCCGCCCGATGACCTTCCGGTGAGCCGCCAGGTACCGCTCCACGAACCCGACCGAATCACTCTCGACCTCGCCGCTCGCGTTCCGGATGGCGTCGATCGGTGTCCGAGCGAGCCAGGCCTCGATGGCCTCCCTGAGGTTCGGACCATCCGCCATGGTCTCTTGAACCCGGCGCAAGGCAGGGGTGGATCCACCCCCGGGCTTCTCGAGCGCCGCCAGGTGGCTGCCCGGCGGCCCGAGCGGAATCCGGTCGGCCTCCTCGAGGCCGAACAGGACCTCGATTTGACGGAGCTGCGCGCTCTGGAAACCGCTGGCGGGCATGAGCTTGTCGCGAAACCCGAGGTATGCCCGCGTGGAGATCGTCTCGACCACCTCGAAGTGAGCCACGGCGACCCTGAAGATCGTCGCGATTCGCCGCAGCCGCTCCACGGCGCCGGACAACTCCTGCTCTGCAACACGGGGCGCCATGAACAGATCGCGGGCGCTCCGCAGGTCTCTCAGGATCAGCTTGAACCAGAGCTCGTAGACCTGATGGACGGTGACGAACAACGCCTCCTCGTTCGTGATCTCGTCCTCATCGGCGGCGAGTCCCTGCTGGAGAGAGAGGAGTTCTTCAACCCGGATGTAGTCCCAGTAGGTCGTCGGAGAGGGCTTCATGGGGGCGAGAATACTCTCCCGGAGCCGCGGCGATGCGGGCCGTCGGGGTGGTTCCGGGGCGGACCCGCCGTCCACCGCCCTAGCGACGCTCGGGCAGCGCGTTCAGACCCCAGTCGTAGTCCATGTACCGAACCCGAAGCTTCGGAGCCGCACGCCGCAGCGCGTCCGCGACCTCGGCGCCTTGAAGCTGTGTGGCGATCCAACCCACCACCTCCTCGTCCCCATCGCCGAAGTCCTCCTCGAACCAGTCGAAGATCTTCGAGACGCGGACGGCTCCCTTCACCGGCCTGAGCTCATTGCGATCCGCGTCCATCAGCCAGGTGCGGACCTGGTCGCTGAGCTGTCGGTCGAGTCCGGCGGCTCGATAGGGTTCCGGGCGGAGGGGCGGACACCCGATGGACGCGCAGTTCACGGCCGCATGCAGGCGCGCATCGGCGAACTGCGGTCGGAGGATCTCGTGCTCGATGTCATTCAGGCAGAGCTTGCGCCCCTTGCCCTTTGGGTCAAAGCCCCCCATCGGGATGAAGCGCTTCTTCCAAGGTGACCCGAACCACCCCCCGATCTTCTTGATGCTTGTCACTGGCCCCGCGTCCCGCACCAGCTGCAGCGTGAAGGCGTTGTAGGCGTTGATCCAGAACGCGAAGCGCTCCGCGCGACTCCAGCGCCCAAGCTCACGCGGGGTCACGCCTTCGAGCGAGGCGAGGTAGGCGTCGAGGCCCTCGGGTGAACGACGTAGCCCGGCGTAGTCCACGAGGCCCTCCTCGAGCACCTCGCCAAGGACCGCCTGGAGCCCAGCGTGCGCGTGGTCGAACGGCTCGTCGGGTGACCGCCCGCCCAGGGTCACGGTCACGATCGCGGCGAGCAGCCCGAGGTGAAGGAGCGAGAGAAGGCGGGGGAGCACGATGGGTGATTCGGACACCGTGTCCGACCAGATGACCCCGGCGCTCTAATTCGACCCAGACGACGCCTCAACCTGCCTTCTGGCCTCCCTGAGGATCGCTCGAAGCTCCGTTCCAGAGAGCCCTGTGGCCCGGAGGGCGTCGACCACCGCCCCCTCATCGAGCCCCACGTCCTCGGCGAGGTAGACGCCGTACATGACCGCGGCGAGGGTCCCGTCGTCGTCAAGCATCAGGACCCTGGGCCGACCGGGAGTGTTCAGCAGGCGCCGGACCTCTTCAAGCGCCCCGTCCGCCACGAGAACCCCGTGGTCTTCGACAGAGGCCGGCGTCTCCCCGGCGGCGCACTCGTCGCCCGAGGGGTCAACCGCAACGAACGCCAACCCTGCGCCGCGCGCGGCGGATTCCACGAGCCCTCCCCCGTCCGGCGCACGCCTGAGGTCCACCACCATCTCCACGCCGCGACGACACGCGAGGTTGATCGACGCCTCCGCAGAGCCGTCCGTGGGCGCACCGCCTACCCAATCATCGCTGTAGGTGAGTGAACGCTTCACGCCTCCAAGCGGCTCCGCGTCGAGTCGCGGGGGGAGCCGGAAGTCAGTGTCCGTTCCGTTT
>Ga0102815_10000273_pt1 | contig 36907 bp, 30 predicted proteins | sample ColrivemetaGS759_FD_79113 | JGI IMG/M metagenome (GOLD analysis project Ga0102815, IMG submission 79113) | Estuarine microbial communities from the Columbia River estuary - Ebb tide ETM metaG S.759 | ecosystem: Environmental > Aquatic > Marine > Intertidal zone > Estuary | place: USA: Columbia... | reverse complement strand
CTCTATGGAGATTGACCTTGAATTACTTGACATGTTAATCTCAGGTGCTGGTACTACTGAAAAGTGGTCTGCAGAGAATAACAAAGTATGGAATGGATCTGCATGGTCAACTGCAGGATCTGATTTCTACAACACTCAAGGACAATGGTTCCAAACATTAGGAACTAAATTGCAAAAAGTATCTAACAAAATTCACCAGAAAACGTTAAGAGGTGGAGCAAACTTCGTAGTATGTTCTCCTTCTGTAGCTACAATCCTAGAATCAATTCCTGGATATGCTGCACAAACTGACGGTGATAAGGCACAATTTGCAATGGGCGTACAGAAAATCGGTTCTTTAGCGAACAGATTCCAAGTATACAAAAACCCTTACATGACTGAAAACGTAATCTTAACTGGTTACAGAGGTGGACAGTTCTTGGAAGCAGGTGCAGTATATGCTCCTTACGTACCATTAATGATGACTCCTTTAGTATACGATCCAGATACCTTTACACCACGTAAAGGATTGATGACTCGTTACGCTAAGAAGATGATTCGTCCAGAATTCTACGGTAAGATTTTTGTATCTGACTTAGCTCAGATATAATCTAACTTTAGATTTAATATTAAGAGAGGCCTTCGGGCCTCTTTTTTTATGTCCTATTTATACTAGAATAGTGATAACAGTTTTTAATATACATAATATATGTCAAGTAACAACTTCCACGACGAAGTTTTTGTTGAAAAACGAAGACCTAAGAACCCAATAAAGTTTAAAATTCAATTAAACGAAGAACAAAAAGAAGCAAAAAAGTTAATATTAGAGAATCCAATTACAGTACTTAAAGGAATGGCAGGAAGCGGTAAAACACTTGTAGCTACCCAAGTCGCTCTAGACTTATTATTTACAAAACGGATAGATAAAATAATTATAACACGTCCAACAGTGGCTAAAGAAGAAATAGGGTTCTTACCTGGAGATCTTCAAGCAAAAATGGACCCTTGGTTAGCACCTATATACCATAACTTATTCATGCTGTATAATGAAGAGAAGGTAAAGAAAGAGATGGAAGCAGGTAGTATAGAGATAGTACCGTTTGCATTTATGCGAGGTAGGACTTTCTTAAATTCTTTTGTTATTGTAGATGAAGCACAGAATGTAACTCATTCTCAAATGGAAACCGTAATAGGTAGGTTAGGTAGAAATGCTAAAATGTGCATATGTGGAGATATGGCTCAAATTGACTTGAGAGATAAAAGAGAAACTGGATTTTCTTTCCTTTCTAGACTGGAAGAACAGGTAGAAGGCTTTGTAACTCACTCGTTAGTTAAGAACCATAGACACGATATAGTTGCACCTCTTCTCAAAGTGTATAAAACCTTCAGAGATTAGCAGCTATTTATATAAAACTTTAAGTAATGGCAAATATACAAATATGGGACGGCACTGCTTCGTTTAGCCCAGGAGATACTCCTTTCGGGTTTTACGATAGCGATATATCCTTCCAATCAGATGCTCAAAAGGTAGCAAAATTTGTGGGTACTCGTTTAGGATACCCTCTTATGGATGTTGAATTACAACAAGAGCAAATGTTTGCATGCTTTGAAGAAGCAATAACGACTTACGGTAACGAAGTGTTTACTTATAAGATTAGAGAAAATTACTTAAGTCTTGAAGGAGGCTCAACAGGTAGTTTAGTAAATAATCAATTAGTAGATCCTTCTATTAGTAGAATAGTAGAAATATCTAAACATTACGGTACTGAAGCAGAAGTCGGAGGAAATGTAACAAGACATACAGGCTCTATAGATGTAGTTAACAATAAACAGAATTATGACTTAACTCAATGGGCATTAGACCAGGGGATCGAAGGAGGTATAGAAATTAGAAAAGTATTCTACGAAGCACCACCAGCAATCATGAGGTATTTTGATCCTTATGCAGGAACAGGTACAGGAGTACAGTCCTTAATGACTGCTTTTGATTTCGGAGGAATGAGTCCCGGAGTTAACTTCTTAATGATGCCAACCTCATTCGATGTATTGAAGACTCAAGCAATTGAATTTAATGATCAAATTAGAAAATCTACTTACTCTTTTGAAATAGTTAACAATAGCTTAAAATTATTTCCTATCCCTACTAAAAACGGGAAGATGCACTTCCAGTTCTATAAGAATAAGGATAAAGCTAAGTTAAATTATAATGGTAATAATACAAGCCTAATAACTAACATAGGGGAAGTACCTTACGCTAATCCAGAATATAAAGGTATAAATAGTGTAGGACGACAGTGGATATTTAACTATACGTTAGCTTTAGCAAAAGAAGTGCTAGGTTACATAAGAGGTAAGTATGCAACAGTACCAGTCCCTGGAGCAGAAGCAACTCTTAATCAAGCCGACCTATTAGCTGATGCTAGAGCAGAAAAAACAGCACTCTTAGTACAGTTAAGAGAAACTTTAACCTCAACAGGTAGATCAGCTCAATTAGAAGCTCAAGCTAAAGAGTCAGAAGATGTAGAGAACATCTTAAAATCAATTCCGATGACTATATACGTAGGTTAATGAAGTTACTAGATATAATATTAGAAATAGAATACAGAACGTACGAAGCAATGATGCAAGTTACCTTCTCTGAAGATGGTCCTGATGGATATGATGATGCTATTAGAGCATTACCTGGAGTTACAACATGTACTGTAGCATCTAAAGATAAGGATAGCAAAAAAGCAACATATAAAATAAAAATAATCAGCCAAAAAGAAGCTAAGGAAGCTTTTGATGCTTTAAAAACTAATGCTAAAGCTAAATATAGTGATATAGCAGTAATAGAAGTAGGTGAACAAACTATAGAAGAAAAATAATGCTATTTGGATCTAACAGAGACTTTGATTTATTAATTAATATCAATCGTGAGCTTTTAAAAGACATAATTGAACAAGAAGTTTTGTATCATAAGCTAAGTTTAGAAGATTTAGATGTTAACCTGTACGGAGAAGCATTAGAAAAGACATATTGGAATGCAATTAAAATGTATTGCTTGATAACTAGAGGTGATCAAGTATACGATGTACAGGAATTTGGAATAGATTTAGGTAGAGAAGCATCATTTGCATTTATAAGACAGGATTTAGTAGATTCTAGTCTAGTACCTGAAGTAGGAGATATAATTCAATGGCAGAACGACTTCTATGAAGTGGATTCAGTTAGAGAAAACACGTTATTTTTAGGTAGAAACAAAGATTATAACCTATCTGGGCATGCAAGCGGCTTCGGATCATCAGTATCAATAACAGTTGACTGTCATTTGACTAGAGCAGATAGAGTTGGAATAACAGAAGTAAGATAATATGGCAGGAAAGAAACCAATACCAAGAAGTCAAGCTAAACTATCGCAAGATAGCATAAATAACTATGTTAATCCCGATTCAGGTGCTCCTATTAACGGTAAGTACGGAGTTGATTCCTCAAAAAGTAGAGTAAATCAAATTAGCCGTAAAAACGATAAAGTAAAGAATTTAACCGTTGGTATAAAAGATATAGATGAATCTATATACTACTACTTTAATGAAGTACTAAAACCACAGGTAACTCAGAACGGTAAAGTAATAAATGTTCCACTTGTATATGGATCTCCTGAACGTTGGGCTTCTATGCAAAAAGACGGTTACTATAGAGATAGAAACGGTAAGATGCAAGCCCCATTAATTGTTTTTAGAAGAGATAGTATTGAAAAAAATAGACAATTAGGTAATAAGTTAGATGGAAACAATCCAAACAACTTTGGAATATTTAAAAAAGAATTTTCTAAGAAGAATATATACGATAGATTTGGAGTATTAAACAGTAGAAAACCAGTAGAAGAGTATTATGCAGTAGCTATACCAGATTATGTGAATATTACATATTCATGTATGATTTTTACTGACTATGTTGAACAAAATAATAAAATAATAGAAGGTATTAACTTCTCATCTGATTCATGTTGCGGAGATGCGAGTAGATTTAGATTTAGAGCACAAATCAACACATATACCACCTCAGCAGAAATAGTACAGGGAAATGATAGAATAATAAAGACAGAATTTCAAATAAACCTTTTAGGTCACATTATAACAGACGCGATAAACGCACATCCTCACAATAATAAGAAGTTCTATACCAAGTCAGAATTAAAATTTGGTGCAGAAACGGAAACTGATCTTTAGAGAACGGGACTATTTATTGTAAAGGAGTAAATCCCGTCGGTTATAGTTGTATAAAAAATTAATAAGTAGATGACTAAGTTCACCGGCAGACTCTCAGGCTCTTTAGCCTTTATAAACAATGGCATTGTGTCCACCCAGCTTGTTCCGGGTGCAGAAGCATTACAGTTAACAGGTTCTCTTAATATATCAGGATCTCAACTTACTTTCAACGGAAGAAACGTAATGCAGGAGATCGATGATTTAACAAACCCTACATCTGCTTCTCTTGGTCCTTTAAATAGACACACAGCATCAATAAACCTATATACTGCATCAAACAGTGCTAATATAAATAATTTATTAGGTTTAACATCAAGTATTCCTTACTTAAATTCACTAACTTCATCATATGTTACTTCACCTGAAATAGCAAATGTGATATCGTCTTCTTTACAGATAAGTGATTTAGGTTTTATAAAAGAACTTCCATTAGACATTATATCATCATCAGCACAAATAACTGCATTAGGATTTGATATTAATGCAACTGTTCCATCAGGGACTGTATCATCATCGGTACAAATAGCTGAATTAGGGTTTATAACAGGAAGTAATTATGACGATATACAGAATATCCCATCAGGGCTAGTTTCTGGTTCAACTCAAATATCAAATTTAGGGTATATTACTTCTGCTTCAGCAGCATCATTAGGATTTGGTGGAGGAGGAGAAATTATTCCTTCCGGAACTGTATCTTCTTCCGCACAGATTAGTAATTTTGGATTTATTTCCTCTTCTGATGTTCCATATGATGGAAACAGGTTAATATCTAATACTGCACACCCATTATTTAATATTTTTAACCCAGGGAGTGATGGAACTGTAACAGATTTCTTAGACGCATTATTTTATCCAAATACTGCTCCAACTATTACAACTGGAAATCAAGTAATAGAGGAATATACCGCTATTAATAGTAATATAGTTACACTTGCAGCAACAGATCCAGAATCAAACAGTTTTACTTTTTCGCTAGATGGAGCTTATGTAGCAGGATTAGTAACAATTTCTTCTGGAGTGTTAAAATTAGCGGTAAAAGCAACAGCTTCTACTTTTAATACAGTAGATAGGGGGGATGGAACCTTAGCACACCCAGTTCAAATAAAAGTAATAGACTCTATTGGAGCTTCTGCTACTAAAACAATATACGTACACGTTACCCCAAATGAAGCACCTAAATTTAGACATCCTAACTTAGGTAGTAATATTATATCTTCATATAGCGTGTCAAGAAATGAAAATGCTACAAGTAATGAAGTAACTAAGATATACTTTACTGATGCAGAATCAGATAATATTACAATAAATTCAGGATCAGACGCATCTGGACATTTTGACATATTACTTTATAGTAATTATGTTTCTATAAGACAGATAACAGCTTCTCTTGATTATGAGAACATTACTTCTTATAATTTTTCTGTAACAGCTTCTGATTCCCATTATGAAAACGGAGATGATAACAATTCGTTTACAGCTCTACCTATTACTATTAATGTAACAGATAATACACAACCTTCAGTAAACAATCAAACATTAGCTGGAGTTAATGAGAGTAGTACTAACGGTGCTGCAGCAGGTACAATAACAACCACAGACCCAGAAGGAGATACGGTAGTAATTAAAAATTCAGTACTGTACGGTATAGAATTAGATGGAAGCGCTGTCACTTTAGGTACATACTCAGGTACTAGTCACTCAGATCCTAACGAAGATGCATTTGATATATCTTCAAACGGTATAGTAACTAGAAAAACCGGTGTAAATATAAATTCAGATTTAATTAATTCATACATATACCAAGTTACTGTAACTGACTCGTATAATAACGGTACAGATACAGGATTAATAAGTATACCCATTAGTGATGATACCGTTCCATTAGTTAGTGGAGATACAACATTATATGTAATCGAATCTGCAGTAGCAAACGACAGTGTTTACGATAACGCAAACGGATACTCAGGTACTGTATCAAGATTTACTGCTGATCAATCAGTAAGCTGGAGTATAACTCCATCGAATGTATTTTCTATTAACTCATCAGGTTATATTACACTTACAAACGATATATCTGGTTCTTCAAATGTTGGAGGTTCCCAAATATCGGGACTAGTAACTGCTACTAATTCATTTAGTAGTCAAGGTACAAAATCATTTATAGTTAATGTTACAGATAATGAAGCACCGAATATTACTTTTACTAATACGAATAGTAATTTAAACACAAATAAAGCTAGAACAGGTACTACTTTAGTTGACATAAGCTTTAGTGATCCGGAAGGTAATGGAATAGATATTGATTCTTTTTCATTCAATGATAATGGTAATAGTATAACAGCTACAACCATAAACAACAGTACGTACCAAATTAAACCGTCGTCTAACTTAGCTGCTGGCAATTATACATTTAGTGCCACAGTATCCGACAGTACAGGATTTGCATCTAGAACTTCATCACATACTTTTACTATAGCACAAGCACCTACTGGGACATTATCACAAAATGGCACATTTAGAGTTATAGAATCAGCAGTAACAGGAGATGATATAAAAATAAACAGTAACGGTAGAACAGGAACTACAGCAGATGTAAATGTAAGTTACTCACCTAACTACGGTGGTGCAACAGTTCAAGCATTTACTTCTAGTTTAGCTTATGTAGACATTAGCGCAGCAGGTAGACTTACACTAGGTGCTGATATAAGCGGATCAATATATTCAGCAGGTGATACACTAAGTACTACTATATCATATCAAGATCAATATAATAATCACGGGTCTACAAATGTTAATATTTCAGTAGTAGCAAACAATATACCAACAGTTACAGTAAGCGAACAATCAGGATTAGAATCTGAAACGATAGCTAACGGTACACTAGTAGCACAGGTATCAATATCAGATTCAGAAGCAGATTACCCAATAACGGTAAACCTCACAGGTACTAATGCCTCTAGCTTTACTGCTATAAGTCAGAATGTTAATGGAACTTCTTATAATATACAAGCTAATAGTAGTTTAGCAGCAGGTACATACAGCTTTGTAGTAGAAGCAACAGATTCATTCGGTAAAGTAGGAACAGATTCAGCATCTATATCAGTTGCTGCACCAGCAGTAAGTTGGTATGCATATATGTATGAAGGTGGTGTTTACGCTACTTCTTTAGCTAACTCTTTAACAATGTTAGGAGATGCAAACGACGATGGAACAGTAGATGCAAATAGTACATTTGCTGCTTTTGCTGGAGGTAATATAGGTCAAGGCACAATAACTCATTCAGCACACAGTGGATTAGGTATTACTAAGACAATATCAGTTGGAAGCGGATTAGGATTAAATGGAGATAGAGCTAACCCTCTACTTAGTGACTTAAATCAGGCTACAGGTTCTCAAAACAATTCAAGTCTGGTTATTGTATTCCCTTCTGGCTCAGACTTCACTTTACCGGAAACTATGGCAAACAGTTTAGGAGGAGCAACTGCAGGAGAATACGTTCTATTTGCAGATAGGGTTGGAACAGGAATTAATGACGCACCGCAATCTGCTTATGTAAGATATTTTGACTTTGATAGCGGTAATAATTATCCTAATACCTCAATTGACAGATTTGGAGTTATATTTACCCAAGGAGATTCAACATCAGATATTAACTATTTTTTAATGGCATCGAGTGGATCGGCTCCAACATCAACACAATAATTCTAATGACAACCTAAAAATAAGTATAGAAAATGCCAATAAACATTAGTACAGATATAGCGATAACCACGGGTGGTAAGTTAACAGACATTACCGCGATACAAGGTGGATGGCAGACAGTTGCTACTGTAGCTGACATGAACGCTTATACAGGAAGCGCTACGTTGAAAGGAAAGCTTACTGATGGTCAAATCTTCTATGTTAACGCAACAGAGGAACTGTACCAGTTAGTTTTAGCAGGTTCATTCCCTTTTAACACGTATACATTTGAAAGCTTTTCATGGCCTGGAGGAGGTGGAGGATCATCTGATTATTCAACTCTATCTAATATACCGAGCGGTATAGTATCACAATCAAATAGTATTGTAGATATACCTGGTACAAAGCTTCAATATTCAAATGTTTATTCTACTTTAGGAGATTTACCTTCTGCGAGTAGCTATCATGGAATGTTTGCACACGTACACGCTACCGGTAAAGCATATTTTGCACACGGAGGTAATTGGGTTGAACTTGCAAATGCAGGTAGTGATGGAGATATAACTTCAGTAGTAGCTGGAAGCGGTTTATCCGGAGGCGCAACAACCGGTGATGCAACATTAAATTTAGATACCGGTTCTTCTCATTTTATAAATGCTATAAATGGATTAGCTAGTAGTGGTATATTTTCTCAAACAGGTTCTTATTACTCTACTAACAACAATATACAGATTACCGGTTCATTACAATTAAAGTATGACGGTAATGATAAAGCATTCTCAATATCTTCAGGCTCTTCTGAGTTAATATCAGTGAATAGCCAAGGAGTATTACTATTTGCTTCCCAATCAGTAACCCCTACAGAGGTAGACGGAGGAATGTATAGAGATATAAATGGTAATTTTTTCTTAGGAATGTAACCTTAAACATATTTATAATAAATAAAAAACAATATCGTAAACCTTTTTAACACTTAATAAATAAAACAAACAACAAAATGGCAGAATGGAAAAAAATTATAGTATCGGGTAGTGGAGTATCTTTGCTTTCGAATGACAGCGGCTACTTAACCTCATACGGTTCTGTAGAACAACACTCAGATGTATCAGATGCTGGATCAGGTATCATTATATCAGGAGCAGAACGTTCTAAATTATCCGGTATTGAAGCAAATGCTACTGCAGATCAAACGGATGCAGAAATCAGAGCTGCTGTTGAAGCGGCAACTGACTCGAATGTATTTACAGATGCAGATCATAGTAAATTAAACGCAATCGAAGCAAGTGCTACTGCAGATCAAACAGATGCAGAAATCAGAGCTGCTGTAGAAGCAGCAACAGATTCAAACGTATTTACAGATGCAGATCATAGCAAATTAAATGCTATTGAAGCTAGTGCAGACGTAACAGATACAGTAAATGTAACTGCTGCAGGCGCTCTTATGGATTCAGAAGTAACTAACCTAGCAGATGTAAAAGCATTTGATAAAAGTGACTATGCAACAGCAGCACAAGGAGCTTTAGCAGATACTGCAGTTCAACCAGGTGATAGTGTAACAACTTTATCTGATGTAAGTTCTGTAGGTTCAGGAGCAATTATTACAACAGCAGAAAGAGGTTCAATTGCTTCAATTTCAGCTTTAAATACTTTTACTGGATCATTAAATGCTAACTTCGCAACAGATGCTGAATTATCAGCAGTATCAGGAGCTTTAGCAACAACAGTAGGAACAAAATTAGCAAAATCAAGTAACTTATCTGATTTAGCATCTGCTGGAACGGCAAGAACAAACTTAGGTTTAGGTTCTGCAGCAGTAGAAGCAGCATCATCTTTTGCAACTTCAGCACAAGGAGGTAAAGCAGATAGTGCAATTCAACCAGGTGATAGTGTAGCAGATCTATCAGATGTTTCTTCTGCAGGTTCAGGAGCAATTATTACTTCTGCAGAAAGAAGTAAATTAAATGCAATCGAAGCAAGTGCAGACGTAACAGATGCAACAAATGTAACAGCAGCTGGAGCCTTAATGGATTCAGAAGTAACTAACTTAGCACAAGTTAAAGATTTTGATTCAGCTGACTATGCAACAGCAGCACAAGGAACTAAAGCAGATGCAGCTTTACCTAAAACAGGTGGTGCTATGACAGGCGCTATTACTACTAACAGTACATTTGACGGTAGAGATGTAGCAACAGATGGAACTAAGCTAGACGGTATAGAATCAGGTGCAACAGCAGATCAATCAGCATCAGAAATTAGAGATGCAGTAGAAGCAGCAACAGATTCAAACGTATTTACAGATGCAGATCATAGTAAATTAAACGCAATCGAAGCAGGTGCTGATGTAACTGATAAGGGTAATGTTGTAGCCGCACTTGGTCAGAATTTAGGTACTACTCTAACAATTGGAGATTCTACTGACACTATTACAATCGGAAACGACTTAGTAGTAACTGGAGACTTAACAGTAAGTGGTAACACTACAACTATTGATGTAGCTAACTTAAATGTAAAGGACCAATTCATTAACTTAAACGATGGTGGCGCTGCTGCCGATGGTGGTTTAGTTGTTGAAGGAGCAGGTGTATCTTTCGGATGGGATAACTCAGAAGATAGATGGGCATTCGATGCTTTAGGAGCTACTGAAGGTCAAACGTCAATTACATCTGATGCCTTTGCAGCAGCAGTAGTAACGACAGATGATGCTAAGTACAGAAAGAATGGTAACATTAGAGTAACAGCTGGAGAAATTTTTATTTACACTGAGTAATATAAAGATTGAGCTTTTAACTTAATAAATAAGGATAGGGGGCTAGATGCCCCCTTATCTTTTATAAAAAATAGAAGTTATGCCGATAAAAAGTAATACAATGACAGTAAAAGGGGAAGTAAACAACCCTAAAGGTAATGAGTTATCTAGAAAAGAAATCGAGTTTCTTTTACATAAAATGAAAACTGCACAATTTACAGGGGCAGAGTTCGAACAATTCTTCACAGTATATTCTAAACTTTCAAATCAGTTAAAAACGAAGTAGTACTTTACCCTTTATAGCACTATTTATATTAAACTAATTATTGGCCCGCAAGGGAAGTGGACAACTAAGTAGTAGCCAACCGTAAATAGAATAAGATATGCCAAATTGGAAAAAATTAATAACATCAGGATCCGAAGCAACCCTTTCGGATTTAACAATATCTGGTGTTGCACAACCCGAAATAAAATTTAATGGAACCTCAGATGCAGGTGTAGATTTTGCCATTAGAGCAACACCTGAAGGATTAGATTTCTACGAACCAGAAGATGGAAATAAAATCCATATGCAAATCATCGATGATGGTGGAGTAGATGCAAAATACGGATTAAAGATAAATGGTACTTCTGTAATAAGTCAAGCTAGAGCATTAAGTAATGTTACAGGTAACATATCAATGTTCACTAATGACAGTGGATATATAACAGATGGTAATACAGGGTGGAATAATTCATATGGATTTACTACTTGTACTGGAACGACTACTCCAAGTAATACTCAAACCTTTACTAACAAGAGTGGTAATATATCTCAATGGACAAATGATAGCGGATACTGTACTTCTGTACCGTCAGTCAGTAATGCAAATATAACGTTAGCAGCAGGTTCATCTGCAATAACAATTAACGGTACAGCAGGAGGAAGTGAATTTTTCACTACTAACCAAGGTATTGCTGAGCAGATAACAATTGACCATGCAGACACATCAACTCAGGGTTCTGTCAATAATAGCGGTAACGTAGTAATACAGGATATTACTTTAGATGGACACGGACACGTTACTGGATTAGCATCAAAAACATTAAGTATACCATCCGCTGTTACAAATAACAACCAGTTGACTAACGGCTGCGGTTATATCACAGACGGTAACACTAATTGGAATAACTCTTACGGGTATACTACCTGCACAGGTACAACTACTCCATCTAATACCCAAACTTTTACTAATAAAGGAGGAAATATATCTCAATGGACAAATGATAGTGGGTATACTACTTGTACTGGAACGACTACTGCATCTAATACTCAAACCTTTACTAATAAAGCAGGTAACATATCTCAATGGACAAATGATAGCGGATACATAACAGATGGTAACACCGGATGGAACAATTCATACGGCTTTACTACTTGTTCCGGAACTACTACTCCATCTAACACACAAACCTTTACTAATAAAAGCGGTAACATATCACAATGGACAAACGATAGTGGATATATAACTTCATTTACTAATACAGTAGATATGGGGGATGGGTTTAAAGTAGTAGACGGCGATGGAACGAGTGTAATAATAAATGAAAACAAATATATAAAGTTTGTAGAAGGAGCCGGGATTGATATAAACTTTACAGATACATCTACAGGAAGTTCAACAGATCCATTTGATTTAACTTTTACTAATACCATTAACAATAACAACCAGTTAACTAACGGATGTGGGTACATCACAGATGGTAATACAGGGTGGAATAATTCATACGGCTTTACAACATGTACTGGAACTACTACACCTTCAAATACTCAAACATTTACAAATAAAAGTGGTAATATATCTCAATGGACAAACGATAGCGGATATATAACAGACGGTAACACCGGATGGAACAATACTTATGGGTATACAACCTGTACTGGAACGACTACTCCAAGTAATACTCAAACATTTACTAACAAGAGCGGTAATATATCACAATGGACTAATAACAGTGGGTATACTACCTGTACGGGTACTTCCAATTTAACGCTAGGTACTACGAGTACTACTGCATTGGCAGGAAATACAACAGTAAATGATATTTCAGTTGCAAACCTTAAAACAAGATTAGCTGGCGGATTCGGAAGTGATGCAGTTTCAATTGGAGATTCAAATGACACTGTAACAATTCCTGGTAATTTAGTAGTAACTGGAACAACAACTACAAATAATGTAACAACTGTATCTACATCAAATGGTGTTGTATTCGAAGGAAATGCTGCTGATGCAAATGAAGGTACTTTATTAGCAGGTACATTAACAGCAGATAGAACATATACTTTACCTAATCAAACTGGTACAATTGCTATAACATCTGATATACCAAATAATAACAATCAAATATCTAACGGATGCGGATATATAACAGATGGTAATACCGGGTGGAATAATTCATACGGCTTCACTACTTGTACCGGAACGACTACTCCATCTAACTCACAAACTTTTACTAATAAAGGAGGGAATATATCTCAATGGACAAATAATAGCGGATATACTACCTGTACTGGAACAACTACTCCTAGTAATACTCAAACTTTTACTAATAAAGGAGGAAATATATCTCAATGGACAAATGATAGTGGGTATATAACAGATGGTAATACAGGATGGAATAATACCTACGGGTATACAACCTGTACTGGAACAACAACACCTTCCAACACACAGACGTTTACTAACAAGAGTGGTAACATATCGCAGTGGACTAATAATAGCGGGTATACTACTTGTACGGGAGATATTACGGGAGTAACAGCGGGTACAGGAATATGTGGCGGCGGTACATCAGGTACTATAACTGTAAATGTAGATTATAGCGGTACTGATAATATAATTGACTCGGCAACAGATTGTACTACAACAGCTATTAGTATAAGTGATAGACTTATTACAACCAATAATTCCACAACTATAGTAGAATTTCACAAAGTAGGAGATTTACCATTTACTTCATGTACGGGAGATATTACAGGCGTTACAGCAGGAAATGGACTCACAGGAGGCGGTACGAGTGGAACGGTAACATTAAACATAGGTGCAGGAACAGGAATAAATGTTGCATCAAATAAGATAGATGTTGATGTTTCTGATTTTATGACTAACGGTGCTAACAATAGAATACTTACAGCAACGGGTACAGACGCAATGAATGCAGAATCTAATCTGACTTATGATGGTTCAAGTTTAAATAATTATAACGGTAATATTGGTATCATAGGTAATTCATGTGTTGTACTTGATTCAGATGAAGATGGATTTACTTATTTAATGAATGATACTGCAAATGATCTTGGATACGGGGCAAACTCAACAATATTTGGGGGTGCAGAATCAAATGGAATTAGATTTGTACTTGTAGAAGGAGAAACAGAGGATCATACTGACACCCAGTTAATAGGTGGATGTATTATGTTTGGAGCTTCACAAACAATAGGAGGAGCTTGCTCTTCCATTGCCGGAGGTAAACTTAATCAAATCACCCAAACAGGTACTGTGGGTAAACCTTCCTCATGCTTCTCATTTATAGGTGGAGGTTGCGGTATTAAACTTATAGATTCATATGCATCATCTGTAGTAGGAGGAACACAAAATTTTGTATCTGGATCATCATTATCAGTAATAGCAGGAGGACAGCATAACTGTATACAGAAAGGATACTATAACATGGTTGGCGCAGGTATCTCTAACAAAATCGGAAACCCAGGTAATTATACAGAAACTAGTAGTGTTATCGTCAACGGAAACTCTAATAAGATAGATAATCAATACGGAACTAATACATATACTTGTTCATATAACTTTATAGGTACAGGAATGTTTAACTGTGTTAATCTCGGTTGCGCCTCTACGGTACTTAACGGTGCTTACAATCAAGCAGCTGCCCAGGCATCAACTGTACTAGGTGGGTGCTTAAATATAGCTTGTGCAAACTTCGCAGCAATCGTTTCAGGAGTTGGTAATTTAGTTCAGTCTTCATACGGTATTATTGGAGGTGGTTTCTGCAACGCTGTTTGTGCAACCTCCGGATTTATCGGCAGCGGTAATTACAACTGTATATATACCGGTACTACATATAGTACAATAGGTGGTGGATATGATAACTGTGTAAGAGGTTGTTGTGCCCAAACTATTGCCGGTGGTTCTTACAATACCATTAGTGTTAATACTTATGGAGAAGGAAACACAGTCGGAGGAGGTCGCGCTAACTGTATAACAGGGTACAACCTTGGTTACAATACCATAGTAGGTGGAAGAGATAACTGTATTAGTAGCGGTTGCTATAATTCGCTTGGTGGTTATAATAGTCACACTGGTCATAGTTATGTAGCTATGTTCGGATGTAACTTAACATCAACAACCAACAAAACTTTATATGCCAATAATGCAACATTTGCTTGTCATCTTCAGGTTGGAGGTACAACAACATTAAGTACAACTACAGGTAGAATTGATGCAACAAATGATATTGTAGCTTTTTCGACTTCTGATAGAAGATTGAAATGTAATATTAAACCAATAGAAAATGCACTTTGTAAACTTATAGAAGTTAGCGGTAATACTTTTGACTGGAAAGAATTAAGTGAACAAGAAGAAAACACTATACATGGAAATAAAGGTAACGACGTAGGTGTTATAGCACAAGAGATAGAAGAGGTACTACCACAGGCAGTAACTACGAGAGACAGTGGATATAAAGCTGTTAACTATGAAAAAATAATACCTTTATTAATAGAGGCAATAAAAGACCAGCAGATACAAATTAATAAACTTAAAGACATAATAGATGGCAGTACCGACAACTAATATATCACTTTTAGGACTACAAAGAGAACTTTCCGACAATAATTATAACAGTTCCCGTAGTTATACTAATATAAGCCTTAACAGTATTAGCACAGGAGGATCCTCTCAGATAAACAGACTTAATCCTTTGACTAAGATTAGATCCAGTACTAGAGGTACCGGTGGATACAAGTTGGCAGATTTTGCAAGCTACGATCATAACTTTGACTTTGTATCCGCAGCAATAAAATTTAATACTGGAAACGCTCTTTTTAGAACAGATGCTGATGAGGCACGCACTTATGGAGTTACTGCAAATAAATCATACGCAAAACAGTATTTAGCTTCCGGTACCCCGTATGGAGAATTACAATTAATTGCCAATAAAAATAATAGAAAAATGACTGTTATAGGTAATAAAACAGAGGCATTGGATATAACACGTACCTTAAGTGTAACACATCAACGGCTCCAATATAGAGGGCAAAAGATGAAGAATGGAAACGGACCTGATACCTACGATTACCCTAGTGGAAATAAAAACGGATATAGAGGAAGTCTATCAGAGAGCACTAAATTAGCAAACGGGTTTGATTATCAAGTAGCAACGGTTGAAATAGATTCGTCAGGTGCATTAACTGACAGTGCAGCGTACCCAACCACAAGTTATACTAATAACTCAAATTCTATTAGCTTACTAACTTTATTTAATAAGAATTACGATTATTCTGGATGGACTAAAGGTACATATGTACTGGTATTCAATTTCGGAAAATGGACGTATAGGGAAGGACCAAGAAACAAGCAACACGGACCTGCTGGCATCGTCAATGGTGTAAAATGCAGTGCTTTCCAACTTTATAATTTAAAAATAGATTAAATTGTATCTTAATTAAAAATTAATACTATTTATACATGCCCATACTGGATGAATTCAGAGGAACTCTCAATGAGACAACACTGAGCCAAGCTGCAAAGGGTTTAAGTTTTGCAGAAGGTGCAACGACTAGGTCTTGAGTCCCAACAATAATAGACCCACGAGCGTCCGGCAATCGAAAGATTGAAGATATAGTCTGACCTATATAGTGATATATAGAAGTAGTAATTAAAAAAACTACGATAACAAATGTGGGGAGCACACTTCTTGGTCTTTAGACCCTGATTTGCCGCTACTGGGTAACACAGAGTACAACATAACTTAAGTATAAGTTGTGTATTAAAAAAAAATATACTATATTAAAGTATATGAAGTTAAGTACTGTTTCAAATTATAAAGATAAGGGTTATATAAACGAATCCGCTATATTCAATGAACTATATAGTACATTAGGTATAACTAGCAGAGATACATTCGATTACAGAGAGTTTAACGCTCCTTACCTAATCAACAATACATATACTCATCTAATTGTAGCGTTTGATTATAAAACTACCAGTATACAGCTCTATACGGAATTTTTAAAAGAAATTACGATACCGAAAGTATTTATAGTTGATACGATTCCTGAAAAACATAGGGAACTAAATAAAGAGTATGTAGATACTTATATGCCTAACTTTACAGAAGGGTACACCGGGCTAACTAAGCAGTTACAGAATATTATTTATGAGGATTACGCTGACGCATTTGTATTCTTTAGTGAAAAAGATAAATCCCTATTCAACAAATACTATTCAGTTAGTAATGAAAAACCTAAGGTAGTAATACCTCCACCACTAGGACCTGAAGAATCAATAAAACCCAACCAAGTAAATATAGTCGGACCTTTAGTATATAATGGAGTTCCATCTTACGCTAATGGACTGAGCAACGTAGGTAATTTTCTATACAGAAATAAAAACATACATATGGATATGTATGGTACACATGGTAGAACAGATTTGAATAATGAAATACTAATTAACGACCTACTAAACAATCTAGGTAACTTTAAGTTTAAAGCTAGAGTTCGAAAAGATATAGATATATTTAAAAACTATAGTGTTTATATGCACCTACCTAATTATGATAGTTTTGATTATTTCTGCTTTAAGAGTATAATTAACGGTACCTTACCTATGGTATCTAAAAACTCTACATTTCACGAGTACTTAAATGAATACCCTTTCACCTGTACTTCAGACCCAGCAAATATAGACTATACATTTAACTTACTTACTCAAACGAGCGAAGAAACATTAAACCAAATTATAAAAACGCAAGTTAAAAAACTTAAGGAACTTAGTAACGAAAATACATTAAAAAAGTATGTTAATCTAATGGAGAATTTATAATATGGTAAATAAAAATAGGACATTAGGGTTTGATAAGATATATGTTATAAATTTAAAAAGACGTAACGATAGGAAAGAGACCTTAATTAAAGAAAATCCTGAGCTAGATTTTACATTTATAGAAGCAGTGGACGGTAAAAACATAGAAATACAAACACTTCAAAATAAAGGAATACTTGGCAAGTCTTTTTATGATCCTACCGGAATGATAACTCACGGTATATTTGCTTGTGCACTTTCACATAAAAAAGCTTGGGACCAGGCATTAGAAGACGGTGTACAGAACGCATTATTTCTAGAAGATGATATTGTATTTACTGTACCGTTTATAAAAGACGGCATATTAACTGAAACATACGTAAACATATTAAATGAACTAAGCGAGCATAACTGGGATATAGTACAGTATGGTAAAAAAGCAGCTGTTTCACAAGGAATAAATATAAGTGAAAATTTTGTTATGCCTAGATATAAAACTAATTTTGATGGAGCACATTGCTACGGAGTTACTAGGGAGATGATTAAAGTACTTTCTGATAAATGCCTACCTGTTACCTTAGCAGCAGATGTTTACATTGAAACATTTTATAATACACATAATATAGTAAACCTTAAAACAAGCTTAGTTCGTCAAAAATCCGATACTGCAGATCCACAAAATGCAGATTCTGATACTTATTACAATTCATATAGAGAAGGCGGAGGAAAAGTAGGTATATCCTTTGATAGCAACGGTAATGTAGTGAATAAAGCAATCGCTCAGTATATAAAACATCCTAAAGATATTACAGATCAACACGTAGAGATTGTCATACAGAAGTATACTTCCGGAAAACAGAAATTTAACGGCAACAGCTATTTTGGGATAACAGACTTATTAAAATTTGTAGGTAAGAGCACAGATAAGAATTCTAAAATGATAGAGTTAAATAGTCATACAGGAGAAAATACATTCTTTTTTGGATGCAGCAGTCTATTCACTAACATATATACAGTAGATAGTTATTCAGGAGAAGATAAGTTTAACATAGAAAATAATATGAGTTGGGAGGATATAAAAGTAGCATATTCTAGCAATACCTGTCACTTCGATAATATCAGTCATTTTCAAAATAGCATAGCTGATATAGTTAAAAATTTTAAAGACATATCATTTATATACATCAATAACAGAGGCACTCTAGATATTAAAAAAACAATAGAGATAATTAAGCCGATAATGAAAAGCACAGGTTATATAGGTGGCAACGGTAATATACCGTTTACTCCATTAAAGACATTTGATGATGGCAACTGGATTATTAAAGTTTAATAAGTAGTTGGTACTTAGAAATAATATTCATATCTTTATAATATACAAGTGCTAAATTAAAATCTTAGCATATTTATTAAAAACAATAAAATATAAATAATGGCACACAATTGGAAAGTATACGATCTTACTAGAACAGCAACAGACGGAGTTGTTAGAAAAGTAACTTATGGATGTGAAGGCGTAGAAGGTCAACATGTAGTTAGAAGAATAGGCGATCTTGAAACTTCTGGTACAAATGAAGATGAAGGATTTATTGCGTTTGAAACTTTAACAGAAGCAACCGTTCTATCATGGGTATTTGCATCAATTGATAAAGCAGCTATCGAATCTGAAATTACATCAGAATTAGCAGACATAAAAGCTTTAGAAGAAGCAGACGACCAAGCTCAAGGGCTTCCTTGGTAAATAGAATAATCAAAACAGTTTTAGTCAAATAAGTTATATGAATATTATTTTTCAAATAGACGGCGGTCTAGGTAAAAGCATTATGGCTACTGCTATAGTAGAGGTGATCAAAAAACGCTACAAAAATTCTAACTTAATAGTAGTAACTGCATACCCGGATGTATTTTTAAATAATCCGAATGTTAATGAATGTTTTAGGTTTGAACAAATGAATGGAGCTTATCTTAAGTATATAAAAGATAAAGACTGTAAACTCTTTGTTGATGAACCATACCGTAATACTGGATTTTTAACTGAAAAGGAGCACCTATTCGAAACATGGTGTAAAATATATGGTTTGAAGTACAATAACGAACAACCACGTATATACCTAACACAACCTGAAATAGAGTACTTTAAACCTTTCTATAAAACTGATAAACCGTTAATGGTAATACAACCTAACGGAGGACCAGCACAACAGGGATATAAGTATGCTTGGACTAGAGATATACCACAGATTACAGTTAATAGCTTAATTCAACACTATAAAGATAGGTATTCTATAATACATATACGTAGACAGGATCAGTATGAATACGCAGATACATTTAGCGCACTAGATGGGTATAGAAGTATAGCTGTTCTACTATCATTATCTGAAAAGAGAGTACTTATGGATTCGTTTAGTCAACATTTAGCAGCAGCTTTAGGTAAAGAATCAACTGTATGTTGGGTTACTACTAATCCTAAGGTATTTGGATATAAATTACACGATAACGTTTTAGCAAATAAGTTCACTAAAGAACCTAACTTTCAAAACGCATCTTACCAACCTTTTAATCTATCTGAAGATATATCTACAATACCTTATAATAAGTTTGAAGAAATATTTGATATAAATAAAATAGTAAAATCAATAAATAAACAAAATATTAAACTTTAAAGTTGTTTAGTAAAATTAACTTTCGTATATTATCTATATATAAAAAATATAACAATGAAAAAAATTAAATTAACCGAAGAGGAAATTCAAACAATTAATAAAGCACAATCTGATAACAATATCATCAGAGTTGAGTTAGGTAGAATAGCAGTATCGAGAATCGAGCTAGATGTTAATGAAAATAACCTAAAAACTGCTTTAGTTAATTTACGTAACAGTGAAACAGAACTTAATAAGACTTTAACTGCAAAATACGGAACAGGAACAATTGATTTAGCCTCAGGTGAAATAACTGTTTCAAAAGCACCAACACCTTCTAAAGAAACACCACCAGAAGATTTACAGAAAATTGATGAAGTAGATGAAAGCAACTAAACTCACAGTAGATGAGATAAAAGCTTTAGAGAAAATAGAAAGCCACAATGTTTCTATAGTAAGAGAATTTGGGTTAATTAATATTGCTCAACTCAACTTAAATGAAAGAAACAAAAGAGCAGAAAATTTCTTAAGCGACTTAAGAGAATCAGAAGTTAGAGTTGCAAAAGCATTAGAAGACAAGTACGGACCTGGTACTGTTAACCTAACCACCGGTGAATTTAACTCTACAAAATCTAAGTAATATTAGTAGACTGTTTTCGGTCTTTTATTCCTATTTATTATCGTTAACAGGAACACGACATTAAAAGTACGGTTTCGAATTATTAACGATATTTATTATAGAACGAATAATCTAATATAAGATACGATGGCAGAATCATTAATCTCACCAGGGGTACTATCACGCGAGCAGGATAGATCTTTTATTGCACCACTTCCATTAGAAGCAGGAGCAGCATTTGTCGGTCCAGCAGTAAAAGGACCTACATTTGAACCAACAGTTGTTACGTCATATGGCGATTACCAAAGAACATTTGGAACAACATTTTTATCAGGCTCAAACAAATTTGAATTTTTAACCTCTATAGCTGTAAAATCATATTTTGAGCAAGGAGGAAGCACAGCTCTTATTACAAGAGTTGTTTCTGGTTCATTTACTGGAGCTTCAAATACAACAATTGGAGCAGAAGATGGTGCAGGAGCACCTTTCCAACTTAGAACTTTAGGAACAGGTGTTATTTTAAACAGCTCAACTGGCGCAGGAGATCCTGGAGCACAAAACAGTGACGGTTCTTTAAAATTAGGAGACGATGATAACCTTAGATGGGAAATTCAAAATGTGAATAAAGCTGCAGGTACTTTCTCTCTATTAATTAGAAGAGGAGACGACAGCACAAAATCTAAAACAGTATTAGAATCTTTTAACGATCTTAGTTTAGATCCAAATAGCGAAGGCTACATTGCAAGCGTTATTGGTGATCAGTATAAGAGTCTTAATGATGACGGAGACGGAGCTTTCTTAAGCACGAACGGACAGTACGTTAATAGATCAAGATATATTAGAATAGCAGATGTTAACAGACAAACTGTTAATTACCTAGCTAATGACGGTGTTAATATTAGAACAGCAGATTATACAGGTTCTTTACCAGTAGCTTCATCTGGATCTTTCCACGGTGCTACAGGTACAAACTACCAATCAGACGAGCTTAATATGCACTTCGGTGACATTACAAACAATAACACTCAAGGATTAGTTGCTGAAAACTACAAAGAAGCTTTCGGATTACTAACTAACCAAGATGAGTATGTATTTAATATTATTTCTGCACCAGGTCTAATCTATAGCTTCGGTGATCATAAGACACAATTAGATTCTATGATCTCTTTAGCACAGGATAGAGGAGATGCAATAGCAGTAGTAGATTTATCACCTTACGGATCTTCAGTAGCTCAAGCAGCAGGACATGCAGCAGTCGTAAACAATTCTTACGCAGCATCTTACTGGCCATGGGTACAAGTTGGAAGTTCAACAGGTAAATTAGAATTTGCTCCAGCTTCAACAATTATACCAGGTGTTTATGCATTTACAGATGCAGCAGCAGCTCCATGGTTTGCACCAGCAGGTTTAACTAGAGGAGGTATTCCTAACGTAATTCAAGCAGAAAGAAAATTAACAAGAGCTCACAGAGATAAACTTTACGCAGCAAATGTTAACCCAATCGCTACATTCCCAGGATCAGGCATTTCAGTATTCGGTCAAAAGACATTACAGAAAAAGAAATCAGCTTTAGATCGTGTAAACGTAAGAAGATTGTTGATCGCACTTAAGAAGTTCTTAGGAGATCAAGCTAAGTCATTAGTATTCGAACAAAATACTATAGCTACAAGAAACGTATTCTTATCAAATGTTAATCCTTATTTACAGTCAGTAGTAGAGAGACAAGGTCTTTATGCTTTTAGAGTAATAATGGACGACAGTAACAATACAGCGGACGTAATAGATAGAAACCAATTAGTAGGACAGATCTTTATTCAGCCAGCAAAAACAGCTGAATTCATAACTCTAGACTTCGTAATCCAGCCAACTGGAGCAACATTGGGAGAATAATTTTTAACTAAGATATTTATATTAAACAACAAATAAAATGGCAGTATTAGATCCTAACGAAATAATGTTTAGAGCTTTCGAACCGAAAGTACAGAACAGATTTATCATGTACATTGATGCAATCCCATCATTCATGATAAAAAATGTCAAAGCTCCTACTTTTACAGATAACGTAGTAAAGCTTGACCATATTAACTCTTACAGAAAAATTAGAGGAAAAAGAGAATGGGCAGAAATGTCTATGACACTTTACGATCCAATTACTCCAAGTGGAGCACAAGCTGTAATGGAATGGGCAAGACTAGGATACGAATCAGTAACAGGAAGAGCAGGATACTCTGATTTCTACAAGAAAGATTTAACACTTAATGTATTAGGACCAGTAGGTGACGTAGTCGGAGAGTGGATAATAAAAGGAGCATTCGTAACAAACGGAGATTTCGGTCAATATGATTGGTCTTCTGACGCAGTTGTTGATTTAGGAATTACAATCAATATGGATTACTGCATACTAAATTACTAGGAATTAATATAACATATAAGAAGAAGCCTGCTAATGCAGGCTTTTTTTGTTATTAGTTGGTTCTAAAACTATTTATTCGTATATTTATATATAATACAAGTTATAACTAATAAAATTTATGGAACCAAAATTTAAAATACCAACAGAAACGGTAGAACTACCCTCTAAAGGTAAACACTACCCGGAAGGTCATCCACTTAAATCAGGTAAAGTCGAAATGAAATACATGACTGCCAAAGAAGAGGATATCCTAACAAACCAAAATTACATTACAAAAGGTATTGTAATAGATAAATTACTACAATCACTAATAGTAACAGACTTTCCTTACGATAGTCTACTAATCGGAGATAAAAATGCTATTATGGTAGCAGCAAGAATTTTATCATACGGTAAAGATTACGATATTGAATTTAAAGGAGAAACAATTACTGTAGATTTATCAGAGATTAAAGATAAAGTATTCGATGAAGAAATCGTTGCTAACGAACAAGGTGATTATCAATTTCACTTACCTAAAAGTGGTAATGAAGTTACTTTTAAGCTTCTCACACATGGAGATGATAAAAAGATAGACAGAGAGATTGCTGGATTAAAAAAGATTAGCAAAGACAATGAGACAGGGGTTACCACGAGAATGAAGCATATGATTACTTCTGTGAATGGTGATAGAGAATTAAGTACTATCAGACAATTCGTAGATCAAGGATTATTAGCTGCAGATGCAAGAGCTCTTAGAGAAGAATACACTAGAACACAGCCAGACGTTGAATTTAAAGTTTATCATATAAATGAAGACGGTGTTGGGGAGGACATCGACGTCCCTGTGACTATCAACTTTTTTTGGCCTGACGCTTAAGCAAGCTGCTGAATATAGAAGCAGTTTATTCCGGCAAATACACGAAATAGTGTTTCATGGTAAAGGCGGCTATGATTGGACCACTGTGTATAATATGCCGATATGGTTACGAAAGTATACCTTTGGTGCTATAAACCAGTATCATAAGGAGATGAACGAACAAAATCAAGATAATCAACCTACACCTAATAATCTAGCAAAGGGACCAGATATTTCTCCCTCATATAGTACAAAGGCTTCTAATTAATAGAGGCCTTTACTATTTATAAAAAAGAATACAGTAAATGGCTGAAGAGAAAGATCCACTACAAGGTAACGAAGGTGCTACTAAAGCAAGATTAGAAGAACTAAAAGCAATGAACCTAGAAGGTGCTAAAGCAAAAGCAACCCTCGAAGGCCTAGCCAGTGTGTTTAAAAACCTAGGTAAAGAAACTAACTCTTTAAGTGATTTTCAGCAATCCAATGCCGCTAAAGCTATTCAATCTAACACCGAAATAGCTGGACAGGTAAAAACTTTTAGCAAAAACTACAGACAGAATATAAATCTTGCCAAAGAATTATCCGGTTTTACAGTAAACCAATTAAAAGATACTAAAACTAGAGCGGCATTTGAAAAGCAAGTACTAAAAGCTGAAAACGAACAAGTATCTGTTGCTGCTGAATTGTCGAGATTAGCAGAACAGGCAGTAGATATAGACGCACAAAAAGGTGCACTTACTATTGAATTCGAGAAACAAAACGAAAAAGCAAAACTACAAAAGAAAGAACTTAATTCTTTAACACAAGAGGAAAAAGATATTGGAGCTGAAATGGCAGCTCAAAGACAGGCTGCTTTGGACCAACAGTTTGCATCAGAAAATCGCATTCGTGATTTATCTAGCGAATTATTAAAATCTCAAGAAGAAAGAAATGCATTAAGCAAAAGGCAAGTTGCTTTAAGAACTGAAGAAGGAAGAGCTGCTTTTGAAGAAGCAGAAGGAAGAAAGGTATCTGATAAGGTTATCGAAAAGGTAATAGCAGCACAGCAGCAGAAACTTAATAAAGAGTTTCAATTCCAAAAAGCTCTTAAAGAAAGCATTAGCGTCCAAAAGGAAAAAATCACTACTGCTAAAGGAGAAGTTAATATCGCAGACGAGGTAACAGCAGCAATAGAAAAACAAGTTAAAGAAAAAAAAGAGAGTCTTGATGCAACAAACGCTGTAAAAAAAGCTATAGGAGAACAGCAAGACGAACTTGAAGCACAGTATCAGACAACCTCGCTACTTGCAGAAAAGCAAAACCAAGCAGCCTCAGCTATTAAAGACGGTCTAGATGGTGCAAAAGATTTAAGTGCAGAAATAAAAAAGGTTGATAAAGCAAGCGGTGATTTTCTTAAGTCTATCGAAACTATGGGAGACTTCCTAAGCGGAACAGTTCCTGTATTTGGAGGCTTGTTTAAAACCGTATTTGGTCAGATAGGAGCATCAGTAAAAATGTTTGAAGATGCAGTAGCACAGGGTACAAGTAAAGCAGGTGCACGTTTTAAAGTACTAACCGGTACTATTCAAGCACTTACTATTACAGCTTTAACATCCTTTGCAAAACTAGCATTTGACGGAGCAAATATATCCTCAGAAGCATTTAAAGAAGTTAGGAAAGGATTAGGAGGAGGACTTATCGATGCATCTATTGCAATGAAATCTGCAAGTGGTGCTGCAGCAGCAATGGGAATCCCTCTCCAAGAGGCAGCCGGGTATATAGGTCAAATGAATGATGCTTTAGGCACTTCGTTAGGTTTTACAGCCAAACAAGTAACTACTTTTGGTACTCTTACCAAAAATATGGGTGTTTCTGGAGAAGCAGCAGCTAAGTTATTTAAGTTCTCTGTAAAGACCGGAACCTCATACGAAGACATGGCAGCAAACGTTGCAGGAACAACGGAAAAGCTTAACGCTATGAACGGTACAGCAGTTGCACCTAAAGCTGTATTCGAAGAAATGGGTAATGCGTCTCAGACGATATTACGTAACATGAAAAGTAACCCAGACGCTTTAATTAAGGCAGCAGCAGGTGCTAGAGCAATGGGGATGGAGATGAATAAAATCGCCGATGCCGCAGAATCTACATTAGATTTTGAAAGTTCTATGGCTAAGGAAATGGAAGCTGAATTAATGCTTGGTAAAGATCTTAATTTAGATAAGTTAAGAGCAGCAGCAGCTACCGGTGATCAAGTTACCATGCAAGAGGAGATGAAACGTCTTGTATTAGATAATAAAGATGCATTAGAAGGTAATGTGTTAGCTCAAGGAATGATGGCTGATACTTTAGGTATTAGTAAAGAAGAGCTTAACAAAATGCTAAATACGACAGAAGATCAAGCCAAGATGGCTGAACAAGATGCTGCCCGTAAAAAAGCAAACGCTGCGAACGAAAAGAAGTCTGCTAAAGAGTTAGGCGACCAACAGTTGCAGTTATTCACTAGAGTTAACTCATTGGCTGATAGAATTAAAGCATTCAATGATAATTTAGCATTAGGAGCAAAAGCATTTTTTGATGCGTTTATGAATGGTATTCGACCACTTACTGATTTATTGCAAGACGTTTTTGATGCTGATGGTGCAACAGAAAAATTTAAAGTTTTTGCAAAAGGAATATGGCCAGCCTTAAAAGAATCTATGGGTAATATAGGCACATTAGTTAAAGATTCTCTTATGGAGGGATTTGGTGGACTAAGTGATGCTTTAACTAAAGAAGGAGATAGTATACTTTCTAAAGGAGGTATATTAGGAAAAATGCTTGGTGGGTTAGCAGTAGGAGGTTTAGGTGTAACCTTAGCTGTTAAAGGAGGTAAGTCTCTAATTAAGGCGGGTAAAAACCTTTTAGGTTTATTTACCGGCAAGAAAAAAGGCATGGATAATGTCGATGTTATTCAAGGTGCTGCTAAAGTTACAATGTCAGGTTCTGGTCCAATGGACTTACTTGGTAATAAAGGAAGAGCAGGTTTATTCAAACAATTTAAAACATTATTTAAAAAACCTAAATTATTCTTCAGAGCATTGAAGATGAAAGGTGGGATGTTAGGTAAAATAGTAGGTAATATAGGTACAAGAATATCTAATATGAAATTACCTAATCTTACTAAGATGTTTAGTAAAATAAAGCTACCTAATATTACTAACCTATTTAAAAACTTAAAATTACCAAAGTTACCTAATTTAAAATTACCAAAATTACCAAAGTTTCCAAAGTTACCTAGTTTAAAAATGCCTAAGATACCTAATGTAGGTAAAGGCCTTACTAGTATGTTATCTAAGGTAAAAATACCTCCTGGAGCAGCAACGGGTTTACTAAAGGGTATTGGAGGAAAAGTATTAGCACCGTTAGAATTAGCAATGGGTGCTATAAAAGGTGTTGGTCAAGTAGCAGGTAAATCAGCAGAAGAAAAGAAAGCAGCCGGTATTAAAGAATCTATGGGTACCACAGAAGCTGGTATATTAGGTGCTTTAACTGGAGGAGCAGAAAAAGGATCTATGTTTAGTGAAAAACTAGGTATAGAGAAAGGCGGTGCAGGAGATGAAGCATTAGGTATAGCTACTGCAGGTGCTAGAGGTGCAATGACAGGAGCAGCTATTGGTTCAGTTATTCCTGTTGTAGGTACAGCAGTTGGCGCAGCTGTTGGTGGAGCAATAGGATTAATATCAGAAGGGTTTAAAGTATTCTCAGACCCTAATTCTACACTTAGAAAAGGTGTATCCGAGTTTGCAACTGCTACTTGGGATAAAGCTAAGGAGATAGGTAATAAAGTTAAAGAAGGTGCTAAGATGGTAGGCGCCAAAATTAAAGACTTTGCTATAGGCGTAAAAGATAAAGCAGTTGCAGTAGCAGGCAGAATGAAAGACTTTGCAGTCGGAGTAAAAGACAAAGCTGTAGCATTTGCATCATCAGTAGGTGAAGGAATATCTAACTTTGCTACTGCAGCAACTGAAAAAGCAGCAGCATTTGCAACATCTGTAGGAGAAGGAATAACTAATTTTGCCTCTTCAGCAGCTGATAAAATATCTAACTTTGGAGCGTCTGTAGGTGCCGGTATTATGTCCTTCGCGGATACAGCTAGAGATAAGGCTAAAGCATTCGCAGGAGCAGTTGGAGAAAAAATTGGTAACATAAGAGGGAAGATAGGAGAATTTTTAGAAGCTAATGACGGCTTAGTCGGAGGTATTAGAGCAGCAGCATCAGGATTAGCTAGTAAAGCATCTGAATGGTTTGGTTCTAAAGTGCAGGGTTTAAAAGATTGGTGGAACGGTGATTCAAAAGATAAAACAAAAGATGCAGCTCCACAAATAAAAGAAGCAGAAATCAAAAAAGTTACCACTCCATTAGTAAATATGTCTGCACAACAATCTAAGGAATTAATGGGTGCTCTAAATACTGCGTTAACTAAAGGAGCAGAGAATACTGTAAAGGCTGTTAACACCTTCGGAGACAATATAGAACCTTTTATAACTGAGAGTAAAGTAACTGCAGAATCTCAGTTAAATGAATTAAAGCAGATGAAAAAAGAATCTGATGCACAGCATCGTAAGGAAATGACTGCTTCACAAGTTCAAATAGCTTTACTGATAAAAATAGCAAACACAAATATGAAAGAAATCAAAATGGATAGTTATACTGTAGCAAAAGCATTAAATTCAAATTATTAGATATTTATTACTATATATAAACAATTAAATTAAATTAAAATTATGGCACTTATTGATTCATTAAACTCTACAACATTAGGGTTAAACGGCGAAACACCTCCGAACAGAGAAGGAGCATCAGCAGATACTTCTAAAGTACATGTAGATGGTGGAACACAAACAGCTGATCATTCAGCTCTAGATTTAGACGGAGCAGCACCAGCTAAATACACAGACAACCCACCAACATAGAAATATGGCATTAGTAGATCTAAAAACAGATCTAAAGTCTTTAAAATTTGAGAGTGGGCTAAATAGAAAGCCTTTTGTCGTTAAGGATATAGATCAACGAGGCGGAAGAAATAACGCTTTTGATGTTATCGGAATACAAGCAGCTAAGAGATTAGATGATGTTATTCGTATGGCAAAACTCGTTGTGGCTAAACCTGGCTTAACTTATGCAGCTAAAAATGCATTAGAAGGAGTAATACACGGTGTTGAAGCTAGTAAACTTTACGAATCAGGACCAGGTTTAGGTAAGGAAATGCTTGCTAAAGCAAAAGACATACTTGCAACCGCAGTTACTAATACAGGACAAACAGCTGTTAATGGGTTAGGAATTCACCTTCATAAAGGAATGTTAGAACTAGCCGGTGATGATCGTCAGTACTTAGAAACTGTTAAGGTAGCCAAGTTATCAACCCCTTCACATTCGACACAAATATCTCAAGGTATAAAGAAGTCTAAAAAGCTAACAATTGCAACCGATGATTTGAAAAAATACGGTAAAATAAATTATTTAAAAAAACCTAACAACTCAACAAAATTCGATATAGTTAATCATAGCGAAGGTAAAACAGAATTGCAAGATGATATTATTAAATTTGCTTTTACTATCTTACCTCAAAAACAAGGAGATCCTAAAACTGTGCTACAATTCAGAGCGTACCTAACTTCAATGAGTGATTCTTACTCTGGTAATTGGAATAAAACACAAATGTTAGGTAGACCTGAGAATTTTAAAAGTTATCAAGGATTTGAAAGAAATATTAACATAGGATTTAAAGTAGCAGCAGAAACTAGAAAAGATTTACTACCGATATATAGAAAACTTAACCTTTTGGCTTCAACAACAGCACCTACATTTGACGAAACTGGGTTGTTTATGCAAGGTACCTTAATAAGAATGAAGGTAGGAGATTACTTTGATAATCAATTATGCAATGTAGAAAATGTTGCTTTAAGTTGGGCTATAGATTACCCATGGGAAGTTCAACTGCAAGGAAAAGATAAAGAAGACGATGTTCAAATACTCCCTCATGTATTAGATGTAAGTATGACTCTAGGAGCAATTCATGAATTCGTTCCTCAAGCAGACAAAAAACTGACCTTCTTTGGACATGCAGGTGTATTGAAAGATGGTTCTGAAACTGAAACTCATAAAGGTTTATTTTCAACAGAAGGAAACGATAAGGATAGTAAGATTTACGAAGATAGTCCGGGTATTTAATAAAAGTATAAATTAAAAGTTAAACTGTGAGTAGATATAAATCTATAAAAGGAGCAATAACAGAAGAAGGAAGAAGATACATAGTAAATGCTGTATATCCAGACATACCTGCTACTGTAGATGATATTTACGTTATTACAACTGGAGGAGACAGGTACGATACATTAGCACAACAGTTTTATTCAAATAAATCATACTGGTGGATAATATCTACAGCTAATCCAGGGTCAAACACAGATTCACTTTCTGTAAAACCTGGCATACAGTTACGCATACCAGCAAACCCTACAGAAGTAATAAAAGCATATAATAGGTTAAACAAAATTAGATAGTTATGGCTAAACAAGGAATTTTCTTCGAAAAGCCTCTTCCATCACTTGAAACATTTGATAAAGAAGTAAAAAAACAGTTAGAGTTAAGGGAGAAGCTTTATTCGCATAGTAATAAATTGGATACTTTAGACCCGAACTTTAAAGCTCAATTTTTACATGGGAATAACGGTTGGGTAAAATTAACTTCCGGTATTAGCGTTGATGGTGACGCTGGAAAAGCAGCTGAAAATAACATATTACTAGGAGGAGTTCTATATAAAGATGATACTCAATACAAACTACGTTCCGGATTATCACAAGAATCATTTTTAGACGGTAGCAACGAGGGTGCTTATAATATTGCCCAAGGAGTTTCTGGAGAGGCAAAGGATAAAGTAGCTGAAGGGTACGTTCCTATGCCAGGTATCACTTCTTTCGATGTTAAGAATAGAGGTAATAGTGGGTTTACAAGAGAAGCATCGTTTAAAGTAAAGTGTTTTTCTCTTGAACAGCTTTCTATCTTAGAGAAACTTTATTTAAGACCTGGATTTAAGTGTTTAGTAGAGTGGGGACATACAGTTTTTGCAACTGAAAACATAGAGGAAAAAAAAGATGCAGAGAAAAAAACATTCATAGAGGGCACTACCACGGTAATAGGAAGTGATGAATCAGGAATACAGACAATAGATCTTGCTTCCTCAGACGCACTTAAAGAGGATAATATAAAAATGGCTGGAGCTAAGATCATTGGACAAACCCAGCATAATTATGACTTCTTTATAGGTATAATAAAAAATTACAATTGGACATATGAACAAGATGGGTATACTTTAGATATTCAACTTATGGGAAAAGGAGCAATGTCGACTTTTCTAAAAGAAATGTACGGTGGAAACGCTAATGAAGAGGATTCAGACGATGAGAAAGATACGGGTGTTGAATTTTCTAATGAAGGTAGCAGTACCTTTAAAAAACTTTTACAGAGAATAAACGCTGGAGCTCAAAAAGGACAGCAAGAAGTTGAGAACAAAGACAGTATAGTAGTAGAATGTGATAGTGAAGCATTAATTAAAAATATTAAACGTTCTTACGAAAAATCTTTTACCGGTATTGACAACCTACTTAACGGTGAAGATGAAAAAATACCTTTTGAGTTTAAAGCTTATAGAGCAGCATTTAGTAATACAAATAGAAAGGTAAGGGGTAAGTTTACATATATAAGTATGAGATACCTATTAGGAATGATAAATTACTTCTTCCTGAATAGACCTAATGAAGAAGACCCGGAACCAGAAGGTAAATTTAACACTACTCCCGGTTTTAATTTCTACTTAACATATAAGGAACACTTTAGTATTGACCCAGCAGTATGCTTACTACCACAGCAAACAAGCTTTGGACTTAATACCTCAGCTATCCCTGGGAGTAGAGATAAGAACCAAGGGGACATATTAGAGTTACAGATAAGTACTGATTTTCTAGTTCAGGAATATGATAATTTACGTAATAATAGTAAAAAAGAAAAAATTGAATTAAGTATAGGAACATACTTAAAGAACGTACTGGAAAAAATAGAAGATAGTTTAGGTTCTATAAATGAATTTGAACTATATAACAATTATTATTTAAAAAAGGAATTGGGACCAAGTATGGTAATTGATCTTCAACTACTCCCAAGACCTGAAGGTCAGGAAGAAGATTACAAAATGATTAGTCCTCAAGGATTAAAATCTTTTGTTAGAGAATTTTCATTTAACAGTGAACTTTCAAACTCTATGATTAACCTGATAACAAGTCAGGCAATTGTACATGGAGAAAATGCTGGAGATGCAACTTCTAGCGGATTATCAGCATTTAACTCAGGTATTTCATCTAGATTTACATCAGATCCAGCAGGTAAAGAGTTGACAGCATATGCTAAATCAAGAGAAGCTGCAAAAGCAGAAACAAAAGCCAAAACATTAGCTGATGTAGAAGGAGTATTCGGGAAGTTTAAATATGATGAAGAAAAAATAAAGGGTATTAAAGCAGATGCTACATCTTTGATTAGAAGTGGGCTTAATGACGACTTAAAAAAATCTAAACCTAAAAGAGGTCATATTGGAGCAAAAGTATCTATGAAAATGATGGGCATTGGAGGATTAAAAGCACTTCAGTACTTTACTCTTCCTCCTGAAATACTTCCCTCAGCATATTCTGACAACATATTAGTAGGATTTCAAGTTAACAATGTTTCACATGAAATTAGTAACAATGAATGGTTATCAACTATTGAGGCTAATGCTATAATATTAAAACAGTAAAATAAGTAAATGTATTTACCTAAATCAAAATATAAAGGACCATTTACGGCAGCAGACGGAGCTAAAAAAGTTCTAGTGTTGGATACTAAAGAAGTGTACAAAGGAAAGTACTTTGTTACATATAAGGATGAACTATTTGAAGGTCGATTCCCTAAGGAAGCAGGTCGTAAGTTAATATTTCAAGATACGCTACTAAAAAAAGAGGAAGAAAAAAACACACCATTAAAACCTATCCCTAGCTTAGTAATACCAGTAGAAGCTGATTATGAAAATAAAAAATTTAAAAGGTACTTTTCAAGGGATAGAAGATCCGGTAAGATAGTAGAGTTAAATTTAAAAGAATTTAAAAAAGTTAAAAAGTACCCTTCGTATAAATGTATAGAACTTGAATGGTGGATTGAAGGTCCAGTAAATGATACTCTCTACAACGGTTATGTATATAAAGGAGCATCTACAAGAAATTTAGAAACCCTTAATTCTCATGTAAAAGACTTTACTGGAATAAAAGATTACTTATATGCACTAGATGAGTTTGTAGTTTAAAATATATTTCGTATATTGTATTAAACTAAAGGTTACAAGATAAGTGTTTTATATAGTAGAGAAAGAAAATTGTTTAAATGCCCTGCAAAGTCTAATTAAATTAGGTTGCTTTGTTGATATCATACCATCTAACTATAATTACCATCCAAAGTTAACTTCTACGGTAGCAGTCTACATTAAACTCTTAACAACTGAAAAAGGTTTTATTATACCACTAACTCATACTGAAGGTATTAACGTTTCAAAAGAACGTGTCTACGAATTACTATCATCTACCGATAAACTATATACATTAAATAAGAAAGAGCTTCTCTATCACTTTAATCTACAATCTGCTATAGATCTATCACTACTTTACTCTATGAATAAATTCGATAAGTTAGAGTATAGCAGAAGCAGTAAAATAATTAACTCTTTTTATAGTAGGTATAAGGATATAAAAAATATTAATGAGATAATTCCTATAACTAAACTATACGAATCATCAGAAAACATATTTCGTGGGATTAAACATATAATTGATTTCGATATACCCAACGGTTTTGATTTTTATAATAAAACTGCAACTAATATATTCTACTTACTAGAACAACCAGGTGTAGGAATTAAATACGATGCTTTTAATAAAATATTTAAACCAAAAGACCCTTTATATAATACTGTAGATAATAGAGTACTAAGTCAATACAACCTGTATAATGTTACTTCTAGACCAACTAATTCCTTCAACAGTGTAAACTTTGCAGCAATACCTCACACAGAGGAACATAGAAAATGCTTTAATCCGGTTAATGATTACTTTGTAGAATTTGATTTTGACGGATACCATTTAAGATTACTAGCAGAACAGATAGAATATCAGCTAACATCAGAGTCTGCTCATAAACAGTTAGCTAGATTATACTTTAATAAGAAAGAAATTACAGATGACGAATACAAACAAGCAAAACAAATTAACTTTCACGCAATTTATGGAAAAATCCCAGAAAAGTACGGTCACCTCGACGTATTTAAGAGAATTGATGATTATATCAAAAAGCTATGGGAACGATACGAAAATGACGGAGAAGTCCTGGCACCAATTAGTGGAAAGCCTTTCACAACAGCTTTAAAGAAGATGAATCCACAGAAACTAATGAATTACGTAATGCAATCACTAGAAACATCTAGAAATATTGTAATACTTAAGGAATTACTTAAATATTTAAAAACTAAAAAAACGACTATAAGTCTTTACACTTATGACTCTATAATTATGGACTTTAATAAAGAAGACGGTAGAGATACCCTCGAAAATATTAAAAACATAATGGAAGAGGGGGGTAAATACCCTGTATCATTTAAGTACAGTAAAGATTTAAGTTTATGATATTAACTTATATTTATATAAAATGACAAATGTTATAGAGAATCGGTTCGACTACGATATAGAACCACTATGGAATACCGAAGATATGAGCAATAAACTATTTTGCACTTTTACAACAGAAGACACTTTAGAACCTACATTAGAGGTTATAAAAGAAAAGTACTCTATTATGTACAATAAGATTTTTGTGCTTTATTCAAAAAGCCAAGACGAATACATATGTACATATAATGTAGATTTCGCAAATGTATCTAATTTTATTGACAACACAATCTTAGTACATAGAAAGAAAGAATCAAATACACTGTATACTATAAATGCTCTGAATACCCTTATAAAGGAACTAAACGGAGGAGAATTAGATACTTCATACAGAGTTAACTGGTCAGATTACCGCAATTGCGTACTTTTAACTAAGGGATCTGAGCTAAAAAGAGTTAATACAAAACTTTTTCGTATAATAGAGTTGGAGAACTAAAATATAGTTCGTATATTGTATTAATAATAAATGTTTTAAATAATAAATGTTACACTATGGATATTAACGCTATCAAGGCTAAACTAGACGCCTTAAACTCTAATGGTCAGGAGAGAGAAAAAACAGACTACTCAAAGATTTTTTGGAAACCAGCAATTGGAAAACAGACTGTACGTTTAGTACCATCTGCTTTTGATCCTGCTATGCCATTTAAAGAATTAAAGTTCCACTACGGTATTGGAAAGTACCCTATGGTAGCTTTATCTAATTTTGGAAAGCAAGACCCTATTGAAGAGTTTGTAAAAGAATTAAAAAAGACATCAGATAAAGATAACTGGTCTCTTGCAGGTAAAATTTCACCAAAGACACGTATTTTTGCTCCAGTAGTAGTACGAGGAGAAGAAGATAAAGGAGTACGTATTTGGGGATTCGGAGTTACAATTTACAGAGCTCTATTGGCATTAATTGCTGATGAGGATATTGGAGATATAACAGATGTTATTAACGGATGGGATTTAGTTGTAGAACAAGTACAAGGAAACCCTTACCCTGAAACTTCTGTACGTATTAAACCAAGACAGACACCTCTATCAGACAATAATGATGAAGTTGACACTTGGATGAAAACACAACCAAATCCAACTGAAGTTCATTCTCAATACGATTATGAGTTTATTAAGAAACAACTTCAAAATTACTTAAACCCAGGATCAGCAGATGAGTCGAGTACTCCTACAACCCCTGCTGCAGATACAAAACTGCCAGAAAGCTTAGGTCAAAATAAAACAGACTTTACTTTAGAGACAGCTACTGCAGGTAAGCAAGACACAGTTAGTAAATTTGATGACTTATTCAACGAGTAAATATGGCCAAACAGAGAAAAGAAGTAAAAGCTGCCGCATCAGCGGCAGTAAAAAAGGGCTTTAACTTAGGCAACTTTAAAAAGAAGAAAGGTTTTTCTAATGCATCTGTAAAGTTTAAAGAGCAAGGATGGATTCCTTTATCGAAAGCATTTCAAGATATAACCTCACTACCGGGTATCCCTACAGGGCATATAACCCTATTGAGAGGTCATAGTGATACTGGAAAGACTACTGCTTTATTAGAAGCAGCTGTAAATGCACAAAAACAAGGTGTACTACCAGTATTCATTATTTCAGAGATGAAATGGTCATGGGAACATGCTAAAGAGATGGGATTAGAATTTACAGAGGTTCTAGATGAGCACGGTAAAGTAACAGATTACGAAGGCTTTTTCTTATACGCAGATAGAGGTACGTTAAACACGATCGAAGAAGTAGCTGTTCATATGGCTGACTTAATAGATGAGCAAACGAAAGGTAACTTACCTCACGATATGTGTTTCTTCTGGGATTCTATTGGATCTATACCTTGTGATTTATCAGTACGTTCTAATAAAAACAATAATGAATGGAATGCAGGAGCTATGTCTACCCAATT